>Ga0160423_10002630_pt1 | contig 14984 bp, 13 predicted proteins | sample CRUFie14St8metaG_FD_108191 | JGI IMG/M metagenome (GOLD analysis project Ga0160423, IMG submission 108191) | Marine microbial communities from the Costa Rica Dome - CRUD Field 142mm St8 metaG | ecosystem: Environmental > Aquatic > Marine > Oceanic > Photic zone | place: Costa Rica: the Eastern...
GTTTCAATCCACCAAATGGCATCCTCTATGAATTGTTCAGAAGCATTTCGATTTTTCCAATTCAAATCTGGCATATATGATGTGAATTGACATTCGAGTCTATAATCTGTCCAATCACAATTTGTAGTTCCACAAATACAGCCTGAATTGAACCATTCAGGGTTATCTTGGTAGTAATGATGTTGTTCATGAACATGATTTACAACGAAATCCATCATTATTCTAATTCCCTTATCATGAGCTGCTTTTACCATTTCGTGAAGTTGTTCTTCGGTTCCCAACCTCGGTTCTATGCCTCTGGCTTCTGTAGGCCAGTATCCGTGGAATGCAGAAACATCGTGAATACCATCCGCAGCCTCTCCAGTGCCGCTTGCTGCTTCATTGAAAGGCGTCAGCCATAGCGCATTTACACCTAATTCTGCAAAATATCCGGATTCTATCATTTGAGTTACCCCCTCAAAATCCCCTCCTTGCCAGTCAGCTCCATGAACAGCATTAGTAACATCTCCATCATTTGATGAATTGCCATTGACGAATCTATCAGTCATTATCATGTAAATCAATGCGTCATCCCAAATAAAATCAGATTGATTGCCTGTCCAAAATGGTACAAGCAAATCATAGGCCAAATTTCCATTCAAATCTTGTCCTTCGATTAGAAGAGAGTGTTTTCCATCTGAAAGAGTTGTTATGTCATATTTCCAGGACTTAGTAGTTTCATTCCATGGAGCCCCTTCTATTGCGTTTGGAGTTCCTGAGAAATCAAATCCACCGCTTCCAGCGTGGTAGAATATTTCCAAATTATTATCATTTAATTGAGCAGTGAAAGATGGTCTAGAGTTATCTCTTACTCGCAAAAGTGAATTTTCTATGTTGTCACAATATCCTCTTTCCGGATTATTTGGGTCAAAAATATATTCTCCATCGACAATAAACTTGTAGCAATATATTCCTTCAGCAACTTGCAAATCTATACTCCAGATGTTACCATTTTTCATTAGATCAAGAGGATTTGACCAGTCCCATTCTCCGATGATTTGGACTTGTGTTGCATCTCCTACAAATTCTATAGAAGCATAATTAGCGAGAGGTTTTTCTTCAGCATTGGATGTGATTGATATAATTGGAGTAAGCATAATGAAAATAGCAATAAATGTAAATTTGCTAGATTTCATATAATCACCATTTATCTTTTGAAGAGTGAATTTGCGGTTTCAACGAGATCATCAATGTGCTTGCAAAGGAAGTCTTTCACAAATTCATTTTCTGGTTTATTGTAAGCATCTAATGGAGCGCAGTGTTGTTGCAAAATTCCATTGTCGAGAATCGCAACCCTATCTGCTAAAGTCATCGCTTCTATTTGGTCATGAGTAACATAAATTGTGGTTGTACCCAACTCATCATGTAATCTTCGTATTTCCTTACGCATAGTGTGTCTCAGTTCAGCATCAAGATTAGAAAGTGGTTCATCCATTAGGAGAACTTTGGGTCTTCTTACTAAAGCCCTACCCAATGCAACTCTTTGTCTCTGACCACCGCTCAATTCCTTTGGTTTTTTGTTCAAGTGATCGCTTAATTCTAACAATTCAGCTATTTCTATAACTCTGGTAGTGATTTCTTCATCAGGAATCCGTTTTTCACCCTTAGCCATTCTCAGACCAAATGCCAAATTATCACCAATGCTCATGTGTGGGTACAAAGCATAAGATTGGAATACCATTCCTAAATCTCTTGCTCCAGGAGGTAGATGATTTACTTTCATGCCATCTATGTGAATTTCACCCTCCGTGACTTCTTCCAATCCAGCAAGCATACGAAGGGTGGTAGATTTTCCACAACCTGATGGGCCTAATAATACCAAAAACTCACCATCATTTACTTCCAAATCAAGGGCGTTCACTGCGATAAATCCATCATCAAATCTTTTTTGTACATTTTTGAATTCTACTTTAACCATAAAATCACCCTTTCACTCCTCCTACTGACAACCCTTCGATCAAAAATTTCTGGAAAAATAAGAATAATAGCGCTACTGGTATGCTCACAAGTATGCTCGCAGCTGCAAAATCACCCCAGGCTTGCCCTGTGGAGGATATCATTGAAGCGAGGCCTACCGGTAATGTATACATGTCATTAGAAGTATTGAATGTCAGAGCGAGCAAAAACTCATTCCAAGCAGCCAAGAAACTGAAGAGACCAGTTACTGCAACGGCGGGAACAGAGAGAGGTAGGACAACTTTTGTGAAAACTTGGAATTGATTACATCCATCTAATACTGCGGCTTCTTCCAACTCACGTGGTATTGTATCGAAGAAACCTTTCAACATCCATACACATAGAGGTAGTGCTGTTACACAATAAGCAAGTATTAATCCAATATGTGAATTGAGAAGTCCAAGTGATTTCATCACCAAGAAATATGGAACAAGGATTATGATTCCAGGGAACATCTGAACTAACAAAAATGCAAACATCGAAACATTTCTTCCACTGAACTTGAATCGGCTAAATGCATAACCAGCAGGAATTGCAATAGTTAAACCGAGCAAACATGTACCAATGCTTACGATTAATGAGTTTGCTAGCCAAGTTTGGAATGATTCACCAGATAGAACTTTTTCAAAGTGTTGTGTGGTGAACGAATCACCCAATTCTCCACCTAATGCATTTCCGGGCGATAAAGAGGTGTCGATTATCCAAATCAGAGGTAATACCGTAATCATAACGAAGTGCAATAATGTCAGATGTGTAGTGATGTTTCTGTATTTCTTTATCAATTGGTGATTTCTTTCTAATCCGTATTCTACTGCTGGAATTGATAGTTCCTTGGAAGTCCATACTGTAACTGGCCGACTGGAAAGCCACAGTAATGAGATAGTAGAAGGTAGTATGATCCACGAATTAAGCCAAATATTGAAGATTGTAATTTCAAGTGAAATTAGTTTGTAAATTCCAATTCCAAATATTATAGAACTCAAACCCAATGCAAAATTACGCTTTGTTTCTTCATTTACACTAGGCATATTATGATACAATAGCCCAAGTAAAATACAAGCTAAAACCCCTGCAAGTAATAAATCATATTCATCACGCAAAAAATCAAAAGTAAGTAATAACATATTTACTATACAGGATGCGAAAATCCATCTTTTGAGGGTAGTGATTTCTACCGGAGTATACCATTGCTTCATTAGGCTTTTACCACTCATATTGCAGCCTCCGTAGCATTAGTTTGTTTCATGTATTGCCATGAAAATACGAGCAACATTAGGAATATTACCACAGACCATGCTGCTGCAATACCATATGCTCCATCTACAAAGGCAACATCATAGACGTATGTTATTAGAATATCAGTTTGCCCAGGTTCTCCGAAATACAGGCTAGGACCCCCAGCAGTCATTAGATAAATTACATTGAACATATTGAAGGTCCATATGAAACCAAGAAGTGATAATGGGACTAATGCACTTTTCAGATTTGGTAATGTGAGATGCCTAAATGAGTCCCAGCCAGAGATGCCATCAATTTCAGCGGCTTCATACATGTCCTTTGGAAGCGCCTGCAATGCCCCACTAATGGACATCATCATGAAAGGTACTCCTAGCCAAATATTAACCAAAATCACGATTATTTGGGCTCCAGTTGGGTCTGCTAAAAAGTCAATATTAGTTCCAAGAAGGTCATTTACAAAACCATCTGGTAGGAACATTCCTTTCCAAATTAATACCGAAATATATGACGGAACAGCCCAAGGTAAGAGCAGTACAGTTCGATATGCAGTTTTCCCTTTTATTCGATTATTCTGGAGTAATATTGCCAAAAATAATCCGATAGCGATGTGGGCTGTAACGTTAGCAACAGTCCAAATTATGGTAAACAAAGTTACTCTAATGAATCCAGATGCAGAAAACACCTCCCAGAAATTCTGTAACCCGATGAACGACTGTTCACCTAAATGCGTCTGGTCTGCATCTGTGAATGAAAGCCAAAACCCATACATTACTGGATAAAATGTTAGTATTGCTAATGCTAAAATTGCTGGTGCAATGTATAGGTGGGCAAGTTTTGAATTAGACTTTCCAAGTTTATTATCCCGATATTTACCATAACTTAGCAATGCAATCATCGATAGTGTGATTGCACCAATTGCAAATAAAATTGCTGAGGTATCACCTGCACTTGGCCTTTGATCTTTGACATTTGTAGATTCAATAATTGAATAAATCAAGCCATCTGCTGAATATATGTCAATTGTATGCATCGTGTTTGGCACCATGCCAGTCAAATCACAGGTGAATGAGGTACTATTTTCTCCTATTACTCTACTATTTCCAGAAATCAATAACTCTGTTCCGTTTGTAGTACAGGTGTCATATCCTCTTGACTCTTGACCAAGCACCTCTGAAACAATTATCTCGGTATGTATTTCATTGTCAACATAAATAGAATAATTTGAAGAATTGGTTGTCTCAATTTCAACGGTAATTGTTCTGTAACCCTTATTTTGTTCAACAGGTTCTGCTGTTTGCAAGTTTTCAATTTGCGAAATCAATTCTTGATTAGCACCTGAGAGAGCTTCTGAAGTGCTTGCAATTCCACTATATCCTTGTTCAAATGCTGTTAATAGAGGTGTGTAAACTAAGGACATTGCTCTAGTTGTTGGCGCAGGAGTGCCAACCCTAGTCTGTTCCAAGAATCCCGATATAACCTCATCATTTAGAACCTCAGTATCATTAGAAAGACCAGTATGTGTAGGCATTGTGTAAGTCTCTAGTGCAAATTCCTTCTGAATATCTTTTGATGTCAACCACAATGCTAAATCTGATGCTGCAACTTTGTGGAGACTTTGTTTACTTACTGACCAGCCCTTGTATGTAATCAATGGGGACATTTTTTCTCCAGTAGAATCTACATATGGCAATGTAGTTTGTCCAATATTCAATCTACTTGCCTCGTATGTTGCCCAGTTCCATGGCCCATCAAAAATCATGGCTGCTTTTGATTCTATGAATTGATTTTTCATACCTTCAGATTTTGTACCTGTTGCAACCACACCGTGTTCCAGTTCTAAATCTAACATCCATCGCATTGCTTCACTTGAACCATCAGAATCGAGTGTTGGATTTCCGTCTTCGTCAAATATTGAACCACCAAATCCTCCTTGGATTCCGAACCACCAATATGGGCTTTTTATTGGTAAAGCAAGTCCGTTTACCTCGCCAAATGTTAGGTCTTTAGCTGCTGACAAAAGGTTCTCTTCAGTCCAGTTTTCATTTGGATAATCGAGGCCTTGGGAATCAAAAATTGCTTTGTTGAATATCAATGAAAGGCAATCCTGGCTTGCAGGAATTCCGTATAAGGCATCGCCGTATCGCATGGCTTCTAACGCCTTTTCTTCGTATTGTGATCTATCTACTGGTGTCAAATGAGGTCTCAAATCTTCTAGTAGAGGATATCCATCTACTCTTACTTCACCAATTGCCCCGAGTTGGTCACTAGAAAGTCGCATTAAATCAGGAGCCTGACCTCCTTGAGCCGCAACCATGAACAAATGCTCTGCATTGTCATATGGTATCATCGTAATTTCAACGTCGATAGTTGGATTATTACTTTCGAATTCTTTAATAGAATTTGTAAATACTAATTCTTCTTTGCTCTCCGCTGCAAAAGTGTGCCATACCTCTAACGTAATTGGACCGCCATCTATTACATCAGTTTCATCTTCAGTATCATTTCCTATGCATCCAGGTAAAAGGAAAAAAAGCGATAGTACAATTGCAAAAACAGTCCGTTTTTTGAATATACGAACAGCATGCTGTCCTCGCATGCAATACCTAATTTGTTTACAGATTTAATTGGTATTATTCAGAATTAGATATTAAAATAAACGCCTTCGTCAAGTAGAAAATGAATTATTGAGATGCATGCGCTACCTTGGAGCCATGAATTACCGATACTTTTTGCTATTCCAAGATCGGTTTCAAGGGTTTTATCATCTCCAAGAATGAACGCAATGTCATCAATGGAGTAATCACTTGGGATCTTGTCTCCAAATAGAGAATCTGCGTTAGCATCCAGGCGAATTACTGGACAATTCCATTCATTTACGGTCATTTCTAGTCCACCTCCACCATCATAAATGCCTGGTGCTCTCTCAATAAAGTGACCACGAGGAGGAGTTGGATTCTTCAGAACATTAGCGATTTTGCCAGCAATAGATCTCTGTTCAGCATGTATTCCTTTCAATTCGTTAGAAATAAATTTAATTCTACGAGTTGGACCTGGACCACCTTTCAATATCATAGTGAATTCAACATCGTTTCTCATTCCATGACTAGTTAATACAGACGACATAAGTGCCCGAATTAGAACATCCATTCTTCCTGCTCCACCTGCAAGATCGTTGAGAGGTAGTTTCCCCTTCGACATTGCCCTTGTTCCAACAATCGCAAATCGGCGCATGTTATCACCGATTATTTTCGATTACTGAAATTATTGCTTCACAAAGGTCTAGGTTTGTTTCTAGTTTGTAATGAGACCCAGTTTTGTCAACTAGCCAGGCTCTTGGTTTAGAGACATCATCCAGATCTTCCAACCTGTTTGCGATTGTAGCCGTCATGCCTGATTTTTCAATCTGGGCAACTGCTCTATGAATCAAATCCTTTTGTTTTATTCCACTTTCTAGTTTGAATCCGATTCTGATAGAATCTTTACAATATTCTTTTAGTTCTAAAATATGCTTGGCACCTTGTGATAATGGAATGTTTAAGTCACCTTGGAGCGATGCGATTTTACCTTCAATTTGTTCGGAAATAACGTAATCTAATACTGCTGCTGCATGTATCCAGACATTGATTTTATCCTTTGCAAGGGCTTTTAGTTCCTTTAACATGTCATCTGGATTTTCACATTTGATTACTAACGGTATGTAATTTGGAATATTAATCTCTGTTACACCAATGACACATGTTACATCCATACCTTTTCTGTAAAGATAATCAGCGATTAAAATCCCTGTCTTTCCAGAAGATTGATTTTGAATAAATCGTACATCATCGATATTACTCCTTGTAGCACCTAAAGTTATTACAACAGAAGTAGAATTAGCATTTATCAGGTTCGAAAATTTTGCAACGATATCCTTGTGATTGGGAGTTTTCATTTTACCTTCTTCATTGTGACCCCAATATATCTCGCAACCCTGCCTTTTTGCTTCCTTTTCTGTTTCTACAGTGAGTATGTCTCCAGCCAGATCGTTATGCATTGAGGGAACAAACATAATTGGAATATTTTTACCTCTTGCTGAAGATAGTGCCATCAAGAGTGGTCCATTCATCATTCCATTTGCAAATGATGCAACCAAATTCTTGGTTGCCGGAGTTACTAATACAGCATCAAAATTTTCTAATGAAGATAAATCACCATCCCATTCCGTGATAACATCCCCTTGCGAAGCCCATCTGACAGCTAATGGTGTAATGATTCGCTGAGCAGATTGAGTCATTATTACAGTCACTTGCGCACCGTACCTTCGTAATTCTCTAGATACTCTAACCGTATCTACTGCGGCAATCCCTCCTGATACACCTAAAAGTATACGCTTACCTTGAAGCGAGTCTCCTTTCAACTCGACATCTGTGTCACGCATACTACCGCCAGAAGTAACTGATTCAAGACGCCTTCGCCGGTTGTTTCAATTGTATCTGCTGCCTCGGGTGGGGCATGGCAAATGCGGATGATTTGGTTTTAGCAGGTTCCAGGCCGACCGCTGCTAGCCCAATAGACGCTCTTCATTCAAGAACATCCACAGTGCTTTTAGTAGACACAATTGTACTATTTTTCCTAGTGCAATTGTATGTTGGTGTTGTAATCGCGGCTATTCCAACCATTTTTGGAATCATCATTTGGAATAGTTACAAATCAAAATCAGATTGGGCATATTGGTTTGCTCCAATGTTAATCGCATTGGTATCAACAATGTTTGCGATTATTCTATTCTTGCATGTATACTGGCTCATTTCAGGGGATGGTGGTTCATGGTTGATTACAATCCTGATTGGATGGGCAACTATTTCTGGAATACGTTTCATCAGAATACATTTTCATCCAGTGTACAAACTAGGCTATAGTGGTAATTCAATATACAACAACAAGTTTGAATTGCCAGCAAATGAAATCTTAGCTGCATGTCCTACATGCTTAGCAGTTCTTGCAGTGAACCCTATGTTGCTTTCACCTAGTGATAGGTGTCCCGAGTGTGACAATCCCCTGGTCCTTAACGAACTCGAAGAAGAATAATCAGCGAGATGCTAATGTCAAATTCTTCCACATGTCTTCAGGAACTTCCATTGCCAGTCTTAGACCGCCCATTGCTCCTAACCTCACTGGGTCGTCCACTACGTGAACATTAACTTCGCCCATATCAGAAAGTCTCCTTTCAATTAGTGCTCCGAGTCCTCGAATTCCAGATCCTCCGCCAGCAAGAACCATGTTTCTTCTGAATTCATCGTGGAATTCAGGGTTTGATCCTGCAATAAGAGCCTTGACATTGTCAACAATTGGTTCTACTATTGATTCACAAGCTGCTTGAATGCAATCTGTAATATCTAAGGTCATAGCCTTACCTTCGATTGAGAAATCTACCATAATTGGTTCATCAGGTGTGGATGTTGATACGAAGGAATATTGCTCCTTCCATCTTCTTGCCATGTCTTTGGTAATTTGTGCACCATTGTACTTCTTTTGAATTTCAGCGATTATCTGTCTGTCGACATAGTCTCCTGCATATCCTGTGTGCATTTGGTCACCAGGTCCAGGAATAGTGCCGTATACTCTACACAAATCTGTTGTTCCTGCTCCAATATCGATTACGAGTGTGTGTTCAATCATATCAAGTGCGTAAGCAACTGCGAAAGGTTCTGAAATAATCATTGCCGCATTAACAGAGCCAGCAGCAGCGTCAAAGATAGAAGTCTTGTCAACGTGACTTGCTTCAGCAGGTGCTCCGATAACTGCGACTACTCTGTCATAATCCTCTGGATCTGAAAGCCCAATGAGGTGAGTGATAAAGTGAGCAATGAATGCTCTGTCTTCTGGAGTATCTTTGATAACACCAAGTTCTAATGGTCTGAACAGGTTTAATGCTAGTCTATTCTTCAATGCATCATTTCCAAATAAAACGTCTCTCTTAAGGAAATTCTTTGCGATTGGATCCTTAGGAGTTCCGATAACTGTCAATTCTTCTTCTTCGTGATTGTCACTTGAAACCATAACAGATCTGAATGTTCCAAGGTCTATTCCAATGTAAAGTACGTCTTTTGCCATTTGACTCACCTATCTTCTCCAATTCCTATTACCTTATGAACAATACCGTAAGTAACTAATAAATCAATAAACACATTTTTTCTATAGAAAAGCCATCAGCACCAAGATTCGCAACTATTGCAATACCAAGCCGCATAGTCTGGATACAAATCTGCCATTTCTCCACAATTTGTACATTCTTTCAACGCATGATTACCAAAAATTTGCTGAACGATTTGTACGTGAACAAAATCATCAATTCCTAATTGTTGTCTCATAGCCCACAGCATTTGGTCTTCGGAAGGTGAGATTATTCCGTCAGCTAGACAAATTTGAACGACAGTTCGATAATCCTCAATCATTGTAATATCCCGTGGGTCCATTGAAACTCCAGATTTCTCAGCGACAATATCTGTGCCTCCAGGGTCATCGATAAAAATTACAAGAGAATCTGGATTTAGGTTTTGGTCTCTTAGTTCAAGCAAGATGACATTACCATTCTGGTTAGCATATACTAAATTTGAAAATTTATTGATTACCATTGTGATTGATCTAGCGGTATCCTCTGCACTTCGGCCTTTTCTCCAACCAGTTTCTGTCGCTTCATCAAAGACGTAGAATTCTGTTCCCAATCCAGGGTACTCCAAACGAATTTCTTCTCCTCCATCAAATCCGTTAGCTACGATTGTAATGCTCCCAATAGTTGTATCCACTAAATTGTCATCATCATCAAAAGATATCATCAAGGGTTTTCTTTCCTCCGCTGCCGCATTAAAGTGGCCACTCATACCAGACATCCATTTGTCTTCTAATCGCTTGAGAGATGCTTCTTGAGCATTTGAAAGTCCCTTGTCAATGCCCAATACATTTGATAATTCACCACCTGCCATTTCTTTTTTGAATTCTTCGATCAGTTCCGCATCTCTTCTGTAGGTTTCTGGTGGTCCTCGCTTTGTTGTAACGTGGTTCGGGTCTCTCCACTCATATCCACATTTAATACACGATAAATATCCTGCAATAGTCGATGGTTGCTTTTCCCCACCACACCTTGGACAGTCTCCTTCTTCGTTGTAAGATAGATTATCTGCAGCCTCGCGCCGTCCTTTCCGGAATCCCCACTCCGCCATGACGGTGAACACAAGTTCCGGCTTTTGAACACTATGCCTGTAATCATTGAATTATTGCTTTCAATCCATATCTGACAACATTATTTTGAGCATAGATTTTCCTTAAAACTAATTTTACACCAGCACCAATTAATATTTCATCATCATTGTCATCAACTACCAAGAAAACTCCTTTAGGTCCGTCATTTAATTTAACAAATACTGTTGAAATTCCTCCTAAAATAGGTGCTCTAATGGAAAATTCGGACGGTGCCCCGCCAGCAGCTAGGGTCGTCCATGATTCAACAACACCTGCCTTGGTTAGTTGCGTTTTGGAAATTTCAGACGATTTGTGAGGAAATTCTCTTGGAGGCCAGAATATTTCTCCATCTATTTTTTGGGACGTCATTTTTATTCTAGCATCTGAAGATATTGTGTAGGTCTGATCGGAAACATATGCTCCTTGGCTTACGGAGACGCCTTCTTCAATCCAAGCATCTTGTATCGACTTTATGAAATCACTTTCGATTGAATATCCATCAAATTGATAATCACAATATCTGTCTCTTGTTATACATAATTCTGCTGATTTTGGATGGCATATTATTTTCCATTCTGCTTCTTCGTTACTTAAGTAACCAGATACTTGCATAATATCTGAATCAATGTTTTCATCCATTGCAAATTCGCCTATATTTTTAGTGATGTTAAGTTTATTAGCAGCGCTGACCGCCAAAGTAGTGTAATCACTGTCAGGACCAAATGCATGAATATCTCCATCAATAAAACGACTTTTTGCTATTATGCCGTTATCATTGTGTATGATAAAATATCCTTCGAATATGGGGGAATTATTAGTCATTAGGAGACCTCCCAAATATGTGTACTGCACATGTTGCCCCTGAACCTCCAACATTGTGAGTTAATCCTACTTCCGCATCGTCAACTTGTCTGCCTTTTTCGACATCTCCTCGTAATTGTTTGAAAATCTCCACGACTTGTCCGGTTCCTGTTGCCCCTAATGGATGCCCTTTGGATTTCAAACCACCACTAGAATTTATTGTAACATCTCCGTTATTCCGTAGTCCTCTTTCTTGAGAGGCAAAATTTCCTCCATCTCCCTTATCTGCGAATCCAAGGTCTTCTGTTGCAAGTAATTCGGCAATTGTGAAACAATCATGAACTTCAGCCAAATCAATATTTTTTGCAGTTAAAGAAGAGGATTTGTATGCTACTTCTGCGGCTTTCTTGGTTGCTATTAATTCTGTAATCGACGGTCTGTCATGAAGGGCAAGATAATCACTTGCGGCACCTGAACCCTTAACCCATACTGGTGTGTCTGTGAATTTTTTAGCAACATGGTCAGCTGCTAGAATTACTGTTGATGCACCATCAGATGTAGGGCAGCAATCATACAGTGTTAATGGGTCTGCTACCATAAAACCGGATTTTGCTTTATCAAAATCAACCTGTTTTCTAAGATGAGCATATTCATTCAGGAATCCGTGTGTATGGTTTTTTACTGAGATGTTTACCAAATCATCATGTTTAGATCCATATTCGTGAAAATGCCTGCGTGCCATCAATGCATAAGTGCCAGGAAATGTAAGGCCTGCAAGCCTTTCCCATTCAGTATCCCCACTCACGCCTAACCAGAATCTTTTCCTTTCCGGAGATAGGTCATTCATCTTTTCAATACCTCCTGCTACTACAATATCGGCTTGTCCGCTTTTGATAGCCAGCCAAGCATCCCTCATCGCAAAACCAGATGATGCACATGCATTTTCAACACGTCGCACAGGAATATTATCCATACCGGAATGTTCTGTCATTAAAGCGGCCGTGTTACCTAACTGTCCTCCTCCAAAGGCTGTAGAGCCAATGAAAGCCTCATCAATAATTCGTGGGTCAAAATTTTGGTCGACCGATTCAAAGGCATTCAAGGCAGATTCAGCCCACATACCCTTCAGTCCTTGCTCATGGTTGCCGTATTTTGTCTGACCAGCACCAATGATTGCAACCTCGACCATGTATAGGCCAGTAGTTCACAGTTCAACTAACTCTCGGTGCATAAGGTTCAACAACATGTCCTATGTCGCAGGGTCGTTACCATGTTGAGACAATGCAGAACACACGGACATTTTAGAGGCTCGAATTGCCCTGAATGCAATGCAGAAGGGAAATTCATAATGTCTGATAAGGAATCCAACAGTATCGGGAAAATCTTGGCTCTAGTCTTACGACACGCTCCAGAAAAATTCGGTGTTGAAATGGATTTGAATGGTTGGGTTAACACCCGAGAACTATCAGATGCAATACAAAAGCAGAGACATTACTACCATTGGATAAGAAGTTGGCATTTCCAAGCTATTGCAGACTCCGATGAGAAAGGACGCTACCAGGTTGAAGGTGAAATGATAAGGGCTACTTATGGCCATTCAATTGAATTAGAACTAGACTTGCCTACTGACGATATTCCAGATGCTCTCTACTGGCCATGTGAACCGGACATGTCAAGCACACATCTTGAATTAGGTTTGTCAGCAGGCGATAGAAATCACGTTCATCTTTCAAAAACAATCGGGAAAGCAATGGAAGCAGGTCATGTAAGAATCAACAGGCCTGCAATCATTGAGATTGACACAACTAGAGCAGTTGCTGATGGACATACAATTTGGAGAGCTGGTAAGACAGTCTTCTTGTGCGAAGAAATGCCTCCAGAATACCTATACCTAGTTGAAGAGGATGACCCTGCTATTCAAGATATGATTGCACAATGGGAAGAAGAATAATCAATTTTGATAATCTCCGCAATTTGCACAGAAATCCAAATCAGCTTCCATAGGCATATTGCAACTTGGACAAAAACCGTTTGTAGCAATCTCATTTTGCTTTAATTCTGTTGAGTTAATATCATTCATAGCAAGCGCTTTTACAATTTTTAGTGGATCTTCCCCAAGTTTTGATAAATCAACAAACCTTCTTTTGAAATCAATTGCATGCATCAGAGCAGATTCTATTTGCCATTGTCTCTTTTCCCGTTCATTTTTGTCAACTATTGTTTCGCATGAATCTAATTCTGCCTGCATGTGACGGATGAACTGGTCGACTGATGGAGAGTCTGACATGGTTTGGGGTCTGATTCATAGGTTGTAAATCCAATGCAAAGATTAGTTAGTAGTACTTCGGATTACCATGGGCGGGAAAGTCGTTATCAAATTTGGTGGCGGTTTAATTACTGATAAGGAAAATATGTGTACCCCAAATCTGCATGTTATAGATTCTTTAGTTGATATATTATCGAAAGTTGAAAAGCAAATAATTCTAGTGCATGGCGCAGGATCATTCGGCCACATGAAAGCCAAAAAAGCAAGATTGGCTGAAGGAAGGTTGCCTGGATTAAATCAGGACATTTCAATACGTGAAGTACGAGAAGACATGCTTTTGTTAAACAAATACGTTACAGATTCAATACAAAGATACGAGTTAGATTATTCGACATATCCCCCAAGAAATTGGGCTACTGGAAACGGACCAGATTTCGAGGGAAATCTACCACTTACAAATGGAATAACAGTTGTCTTTGGTGACGTTGTAGACGATTATGAAAAAGAATTTTCAATATTGTCCGGTGATGATTTGATGTATCGATATGCAACGGAAATCGATAATGTAGATTGTGTCATATTTGCAATGGGTGGAGTTGATGGTTTGCTAAAAGTTCCCCCGTGCGAAGCAACTGAGAATGATTTATTCAAAACTTGGAGTCCAGATATGAATTTCGAAGGAGAGCATGCCACAGAGTTTGATGTAACAGGCGGCATCGGTCTAAAAGTAACAAGAGCCTCAATGATTGCTGAAAAGGGCATAGACGTCTGGCTGGTCAATGGCATGCATCCAGAACGGATCTTGGAACTTGTTGAGGGAAAAACGACAATTGGAACTAAGATAGTATCGGGGAACTGTTGATTTAGTTGACGCGAGACCGTATCAACAGTGAGGAACATGAAAGGATACACAATTCACGATGTACCGACTATTCATGTTGATGAAGATTCAAAAAGTAGTCTGGAAGGAACTGATTCAACTCAGGAATTACTGATGTCAGAAGCAGTAATTGCAGTAACTGAATCAGATGAGATAATAGGTCCAATTTCTAAATTCGAAAGCCACAACGGTGTTGGCAAATATCACAGAGCGTTTAGCGTATTATTATTTGATTCAAGCGGCCGTTTATTACTTCAGAAAAGAGCTAGTCACAAAATAACGTTTCCAAATGTGTGGGCCAATACATGCTGTTCTCATCCACTTTTCAGTGATTCAGAAAAGGATGAAACCAATAATATCGGAGTAAAAAATGCTGCTGTTAGAAAATTAGAACAAGAATTGGGAATCAGTCCTGAAGAAGTTTCTATCGATAAATTCGAATTTGTAACTAAAATGAAGTATCAAGCCAGGCAAGACCAAGATTGGATTGAAAGAGAAATCGACCATTGTCTTGTCATTCATGCTGATGTAAATTTGAACCCAAACCCCAACGAAGTTAGCGATGTAAAATGGGTCAGCCAGACA
>Ga0160423_10002631_pt1 | contig 14975 bp, 13 predicted proteins | sample CRUFie14St8metaG_FD_108191 | JGI IMG/M metagenome (GOLD analysis project Ga0160423, IMG submission 108191) | Marine microbial communities from the Costa Rica Dome - CRUD Field 142mm St8 metaG | ecosystem: Environmental > Aquatic > Marine > Oceanic > Photic zone | place: Costa Rica: the Eastern...
ATATTTTGTTGGACCGGAGTATAATGAGCTTGAATATAACAAAAAGGACTTAGTGGATGAATTGGATTAAAGACTTTATTCCAACAATGAAGAAAAATATTTCTGAAACGTTTGGGATAGAAAAAGAAAGCAAAATACCAGAGGGTTTGTGGAAGTCTTGTGATAAGTGCGGATCTATACTTTATATACCTGAGCTAAAGAAAAACTCTTACGTTTGTTCAAAATGCACTCACCATTTCAAGATTAATGTTCAAGAAAGAATTGAGATAACATTCGATGAAAATACTTATCGTGATCTTAATGAGCCTGAAAAGTTTAACGATTACTTAAAATTTAAAGATACAAAAAAATATAAAGATAGATTCCAAGAAGCTCAAACTAAAACTGATTCAGATGAAGCGCTATCAATTGGCACAGGAAAAATTAAAGGCAGAGATGTTGTTGTCGCAATATTTGAATTCGATTTTTTAGGTGGCTCAATGGGGGCTGTAGTTGGCAAAAGATTTGGCAAAGCAGTTGATTATGCTGTTGAGCATGGGAATCCATTAATAGTTTTCTCAACAAGTGGTGGTGCAAGGATGCAAGAATCAATGATTTCACTGTTCCAGATGGGCAAAACAGCTGCAGCTGTAAAAAGGTTAAAAAATAAAAAAATACCATTCCTATCCGTACTTGTTGATCCATGTTACGGAGGAGTAACTGCAAGTCTAGCAATGCTAGGTGATCTAATTTTAGCTGAACCAAAAGCAAGGATAGGCTTTTCAGGCAAAAGGGTTATTCAGGATACTGTAAAAGAAGACTTGCCAAAAGATTTTCAAACCGCAGAAAAACAATTACAAAATGGTTTTGTAGATAAAATAATTGACAGAAAAAATTTCAGAGAATTTGTCGATAAAATTCTCACAATGCTTCAGTAAATGAGAGAAATAGTCAAATACCTTCTAGGTATAGTTATAATTCTTACAATTATATACACACTCTATATTAGCTATAACGTTTTTAACTTTATAAATTCAGAAGAATCTACTTTGAGTATGGATGATTATGTTGAAAGGGTTGAGTTGCTTGAATCAGAAAGACAGCAGCTTGAAGAAACATTTAACCAGACAAGCTTTAAAGAGTCATCAAATAATATAAATATAAATTACGATGGTACACCCATAACTTGGGTTCTTATAATTCCTGTAGCTGAAATACCAGTCTTGATTGATGAAGTGGAAAATGAACTTTTGAAGAACGGGTTTATTTCTTTGAGAAAAAACAACAATCTTTATATCGGTCCATATATTGATAGATCTCAATTAGAGCTTGTAAGTGAGTTTTTTAAAGAGACTTATAATTTTGAAACAGATAATATTCAGAAATGGGAAATTTAACTTTTAGTATCCTTGATTTGCTTTTACTCACAGGCATAATTTTGCTCTTCTTCAGAGTAAAAAATAATGGTTTTCTTAAAGAATTAGTTTTTATCACAATTCTATTCACTTATAGCTACATCATTCTTAACAATTTAAAGACCGTTTATGATTTTTTTGAAGACCAGGGTCTTGATTATGCTCTATCAATTTACAACGTCTTTATAGGTCTATTTGCTTGCGCAGGTTTACCTTTTGTAAATTTTTTTACTGGCTTATATATACCTAAATTCAAAGGAGTAATGAATATCATAATTGGCTGTGTGATAGCGGTGATTAGATTTTTGTTACTGATTTTCTTTATTCTGCAACTTTTTCCGAATTTTACGGATGCATCACTGGTTAAAAACTCATTTGTTGTTAATATCATATTGTCTTACTTTGAGAATATTTTCATATATTTATTAAGTTAATGTGTGGCATTGTCGGTATAGTCCAAAAAGATAGCTGTTTTACAGAGCTATATGATTCATTAATCATGCTTCAACATAGAGGGCAGGATGCTGCTGGTATGACTATTTGCGATAACGGTAAACTAAACTCTAGAAAATCTAAAGGTCTTGTCAATGAAGTCTTTAACCAACAACATTTTGAAAGACTAAAAGGCAGTTATGGTATTGGGCATGTGCGGTATCCAACAGCTGGAGGAAACTCTAAAGAATATGCTCAGCCAATGTATGTAAATTCGCCTTATGGCATATCACTTGCTCATAATGGCAATCTATCAAATACAAAAGAGCTCTCATCTGAACTCTTCCATAGTGATCTTAGGCATATTTCAACAGATTCAGATTCTGAGGTCTTGCTTAACATACTTGCGCATGAAATATCTAAAAGAGGGGAAAATGAACCAAGCCCAGATACTTTCTTTGATGCAGTTGAAAGCACTTTTAAAAGATGTGAGGGGAGTATAAATGTTGTATCAATTATTACAGATTATGGTCTTTTAGCGTTTCGAGATAAATTTGGTATTAGGCCTCTTTCTCTTGGTTCAAGAGTCAATAATGATGGAAATAAAGAATATATGGTTTCTTCAGAAAGTGCAGCTTTTGCATCTTCAAGTTATGAATTAGAAAGAGATATTATGCCAGGTGAAGCAGTTTTCATTTCTTTTGAAGGTGATATTTATTCAAGAATTTGTGCTGAAGATATCTCACTTATGCCATGCTTATTTGAATATGTCTATTTCGCAAGACCAGATTCAGTAATTGATGGGGTAAGTGTTTATCAAGCAAGACAAAAAATGGGTGAAAAACTGGCTTCAAAAATCATGCAAGAAATTCCAAGCGAAGACATTGATGTAGTTATACCCATCCCAGAAAGCTCTATAACAAGTGGAACAAGAGTTGCTCAAATCCTTGATAAAGAGCTTGTTTATGGCTTTGTAAAAAATAGATTTGTAGGTAGAACCTTCATAATGCCAGAACAAGAACTTCGAAGAGCTTCAGTCAGAAGAAAACTTAATCCAATTTATGATGAATTCAAGGGCAAAAAAGTATTACTCGTGGATGACTCGATTGTAAGAGGAACAACTATGAAAGAAATTGTAGCAATGTGCTATAAAGCTGGGGCATCAAAAGTATCGGTGGCTTCAGCTGCTGCTGAAGTATGTTTTCCTAACGTTTATGGGATAGATATGGCAGCAAAAAAAGACCTTATTGCAAGCAATAAAAGTAATAACGAAATTAAAGAATTTCTAGGTTGTGACAATCTTGTTTATCAGTCTCTCAGTGATTTAGAGGATTCGGTACTTGAATTGAATCCTGATTTAAGGGCTGTTGAAAAATCAATATTTGATGGCAACTATCCAACAAACATTAGTCAAGAGTATTTAGAAGAGCTCGAAGAAACGAGAGGCTAAATCTACTGATTTATTTCTTCAATATCAATATGCGATATATCCATATTTCTAACTTTCTTGAGATATTGTTCTATTTCATTGAAGTTCATATATCTAAAAACTTCATCAGACATTGTATTTAAATCAACCATATACTCTTGATACTCTTCAAGTGTTGGTATTTTGCCTAGCAATGATGAAATAGCAGTGACTTCAGAAGAAGCAAGGTAAACATTGCATCCATCTCCCATTCTGTTGGGGAAGTTTCTAGTCGATGTTGAAACCATAGTGGTATTATCCTCAGCTCTTGCTTGGTTGCCCATGCATAATGAACAACCTGGTATTTCAACACGCGCATTAGAATTTGAATAAATATCGTAATAACCTTCCTCTTTTAATTGATATTCATCCATCCTTGTAGGAGGTACAACCCATAATCTTGATTTTGATTCACCATATTTTTCAAGAAGTTTTCCAGCAGCTCTGAAATGACCGATATTTGTCATACATGACCCAATAAATGTTTCTTGAACTTGATCTCCAGCAACTTCTGAGAGAACCTTAACGTCATCAGGATCATTAGGGCAGCATAGTAAAGGTTCCGTGACTTCTTCTAAAGGTATTTCAATTATTGCTGCATATTCAGCATCACTATCAGCCTCCATTAATTCTGGATTTTCTATCCATTTTTCCATTTCCCTTGCTCTTCTTTCGAGTGTTTTTGGATCATGATAACCATCTGAAATCATCCATCTAAGTAGAGTTATATTTGAATTTAAATACTCAATAACTGGCTCTTTATTTAATTTAACAGTGCAACCTGACGCTGATCTTTCAGCAGACGCATCTGATAACTCGAATGCTTGTTCAATTTTCAGATCAGGTAAACCTTCGATTTCAAGACATCTTCCAGAAAAGATATTCTTTTTATTTTTCTTATCAAGAGTTAATAAACCTTGTTTCATTGCGTAGTAAGGAATTGCATGAACGAGATCTCTTATCGTTATACCTGGTTTTAAATTACCAGAGAATCTTACAAGCACACTTTCTGGCATTTCTAACGGCATTACACCAAGGGTTGCGGCAAAAGCTACCATACCTGAACCAGCCGGAAAACTAATTCCAATTGGAAACCTTGTATGACTATCACCTCCGGTTCCTACAGTATCTGGCAGAAGCATTCTATTGAGCCATGAGTGTATTATTCCATCACCTGGACGAAGCGAAACTCCCCCACGATTAATAAAGAAATCTGGTAGTGTTCTGTGTGTAACTTCATCAACTGGCTTTGGATATGCTGCAGTATGACAAAAAGACTGCATTACTAAATCAGATGAAAATCCTAGACATGCCAACTCTTTCAACTCATCTCTTGTCATTGGTCCAGTTGTATCCTGAGAACCCACTGTAGTCATTCTAGGTTCACAGTATTGTCCTGCTCTCACACCTTTCATCCCACAAGCTCTACCAACCATTTTTTGGGCAAGCGTGTAACCTTTTTCAGATTTTTCATTTTCTCCATACCTCTGAAATACGTTAGATGGCTCAAGACCAAGTTTTTCTCTTGTTTTATCGGTTAATTGTCTGCCAATGATTAAATTAATTCTTCCTCCTGCTCTCACTTCATCAAAAAGAACTTTACTTTTCAGTTCAAAAGAGCTCAAAACTTTTTTAGTTTCAGCATCTAAGATTTGTCCTTCATAAGGTTTAAGAATAATTTTTTTCCCATGAGTTAAAGAGTCAACATCTAATTCAATTGGAAAAGCACCTGAATCCTGTAATGTGTTGTAGAAAATGGGAGCAATTTTATTTCCAAAACAGAAACCACCAGTTTTTTTTGCGGGCACAAAAGGTATTTCATCACCCATATGCCAGAGAACAGAGTTTGCCGCTGATTTTCTTGATGAACCTGTACCCACAACATCGCCAACAAAAACAAGTTTTGCATCATCTTTTTTGAGTTCATCTAATTTTTTTAAGGGCTCCTTTATATTTTCTGAAAATTTAAGAAATGCTTGAGCATGAAGAGGAATATCAGGTCTTGACCATGCTTCTTTTGCAGGTGAAAAATCATCAGTATTTGTTTCTCCACTTACTTTATAAACAGTAAGATTTATTGCTTCACCAACCTCAGGCCTGTTTAAGAACCATTCTGCTTCTGCCCAAGAGTCTATGATTTCTTTTGCATATTGATTTTCATTGCTGATATCAAATATCTCATTGAAAGAGTCATATACAAGAATTGTTTCTTTTAACGCAGCTGCAATTACTGGTCCGAATTCTTGTGATTTTTCTTTTAAAATTTCAACAAGCGCTTCTACAGAATAGCCACCTAGCATTGTTCCAAGAAGTTGGATTGATTTTTCAGGTGAAATTAGATCAGTGGTAGTTTTTTCCAAAGCAATATCTTTTAGAAAGGCGGCTTTGACATAAGCTGCTTCATCCACACCAGGTGGAACTTCATTTTCAAGCAAAGATAGAAGTTCTTCATTACCATTACCATTTTCAAAAGCTTCTGCGATTGATTGCACTTGTTCTGCGCTTAATGGTAATGGTGGAAGGCCTTCTTTCTCTCTTTCTGCCTTATCTCTGTAATACCCTTCCAACATAACCTAAAAATTTGATCTAGATTTTACATCTAAGTACACTAAATATAAAGAAAGCAAAACTCTAATGACAGACAAACTAATCAAGAGAACGCCTTGTATAGGTATATGTTCTACTACTTATGGTGACGATACATGCCGAGGCTGTAGAAGATATAGGGAAGAAATCACATCCTGGATTAAATATTCTGATTCTGAAAAAAATATAGTTAATAGGCGTCTTGAGAAGTTTAAAATCACTGTTCTACAGGATAAATTTAAGATTACAGATGCTGAAAAGCTTAAGACAGCTTTAAAAGAAGCAAGAATTAGATTTAATCAAGATTTAGACCCAATTTGTTGGATTTTTGACTTATTTAGAAATACCAGTGCTGAAAATATCAATTTGTCTGAGTTTGGCATTTGCTTGAAGAAAGATTTCGACTCAGTGCCTCTCGATCAGCTAAAGGATGACATCAATAATGAATTTTATGATTTATCTGAAGCTCACTACCAAAGATATATCCAGCCAAGCTTCTTCACTTAACCAAAGGTATCTCGGAGATCTTTGTTGTATACCTTTTAGATTTAATTTCTCTTTTCATTTTCCATGTATTCCTATAGCCTTGATTACCGAAACCAATTTTGGCAATTTCCATTAGATTGATGTAATCAACAGTCTTCATCAGTTTTGAAGAAGTTTTGTCACATTTTCTTCTATCAAATAAAGACATCTGGTAGCCAAAACTATCAGTAAAATCACTTAGCAATACTCCTGCTTTTGAGTATTGATAGCCTTCCATAAAAATCAAGTCTAGTATGCGGTTGGCATTTTTTATGATTACACGAGTATCATCGGTTGGATGAATCATCTCAAGAGATCTCGATGCATAAATTTGTTTAATTCTAGTATTAAATCTATTTGATCTTATAAAGACTGTCATTAATCTACATTTTTGATGTTCGTATCTTAGTTTTTCAGAGGCCCTACTTGCATGAAAGCTTATTGCCTCACTTAAAATATTCTTAGCTCTTACTCCTTTACCAAAACTTCTGCTTACCATTATCTGTTTCTTAGGCTCCATGAAATCATGCAAGGTTATGCATGATTGGCCTTTAAGCTCCCTAACAGTTCTTTCCAATACAACATTAAAATTCTCACCTATTAGTCTTGGATTTATTTGACTAAGGTCAAAAGCTGTTTTTATTCCGATCTCAGAAAGTCTTACTGTTAGCCTTCTTCCTACTCCCCAGATTTTATCCACTGGCATAGATTTTAAGAAATGTCTTATTATTCTCGGCTCAGAAAGAATAACCACACCATCAAACCTAGGATCATCTTTGGCAACTTTATTAGCCAGCTTTGCTAATGTCTTAGTGGGCGCTATGCCTATACTTACTGGTATACCTATCCATTCTTTAATTTTTCTTCTGCATTCATAAGCAAAGCTCACTAAATCTATATTTTTTTTAAATGATCTTAAATCCAAGAAAGCTTCATCTATGCTATATATGTCAATCTCTGGACAAAGTTCAGTTAGAACATTCATTACCCTGTTAGATATATCTGCATAGAATTCATAATTTGATGAGAATACTATTCCCCCATTAGATAGGTAATCATCTTTCACTTGATACCAGGGCTGAGTCATACTTACTCCCATTTTTTTTGCTTCAGTAGATCGAGCAATGACACATCCATCGTTATTACTTAATACAACTACAGGTCTATTTTTTAGATCTGGTCTAAATATTTTTTCGCATGAAGCATAGAAACTATTGCAGTCAATTAAGGCGAACATTAGTAATTATTTATTGAAGATGTGACGACACCCAGTAGATCGAAATTAATTATTTTGTCTATATCCAGTATTTTGTTATTCAAACAATCAGTAATTAGCAACTTTTTTGATCCAAAAATAATTCTTCTACAGAGAAACTCGCCATTAATTGAGGCAACAATTATATTTCTGTTAACTGGCTTTAAGCTTCTATCTATTATTAATATTGCATTATCCTTTATGCCAGACAGAATCATTTCATTGCCCTTAAAGCGCATTAAAAATGTAGAACTTGCTCGTTTAATAAGAAGTTCATTCATATTAATTGGATTCTCTACATAATCATTAGCAGGGCTTGGAAAGCCTGAGTGTTTAAGCTTCTTGTGAGAAAAAGGATCCTTATAATCTTTATTAGAAAACATAAAAGTACTGTATATTTATACAGTATTTTATAATAAATTATTAAAGTGGAAAAGACTTAAGTTCGATGTTTCCTTTCTTATATTCAATTATCCAACCTTCATTATTTTCCCAACTTCCAAGCACTGCTCTGGAAGCGCCACTGTCAAGTTTATGAACAGCAGGTCTATGTGTATGGCCATGTATCAAGATATCTATTTTGTTCTTATCAATGATTTCGTTAACATAGGCCATGTTTACATCCATTATGTTTTCCGCCTTGTTACTACTAGATTCTGCACTTTGAGATCTGAGCTGGTTGGCAAAATCTATTCTCTCTTCAATCGTTTTCGACAGAAAAGTCTCAATCCATTGTTCAGACCGCAATGTCTTTTTTAAATTCTGATATTCAACATCATCAGTACAAAAAACATCACCATGTGAAACCATAATTTTGCAAAACTCGTCTTCAATAACAGTCATATCATCAATAATTTGGATTCCTGTCATTTCTTCAAATTTAGAGCCTAGTAAGAAATCCCTATTACCATGTATAAGGAAAATGTTGAGACCATTATCAGTAGCATTCTTTATATTTTGAATAATATTTTTATTGATTGGATTCTGATCATCGTCACCAATCCAGTATTCAAATAAATCACCAATGATGTAAAGCGAATTGAAATCACTTTGAGCTCTTAATAATAAATCATAAAAGGTTTTAAGCCTGCTATTTTCTATTGGTTCAAGATGAAGGTCAGAAATAAATGCTATTGACATAATCTGATAATAAAACTTTTTTTTAGATTATGGAAAACGATTAAAAGCATTTAAAATGCAAACATGAAAAAATACATCATAATCATTTGCGTAACATTTTTAATCATGAGCTGTAATACAGATAAAGAAATTATAGTAGACACGTCCGATCCTTATATCTGGCTTGAAGAAGTTGAAGGCACAGATGCCCTCGACTGGGTGAGGTCTCAAAATAAAATTACGGAAGCAAGATATGCAGAATCTGAAGAATTCTCCTCTACTTATAAAGAACTATTAGAGGAATATCAGTCGACTGACAGAATACCTTATGCCAGTGTACAGGGTGGCAAGATGTATAACTTTTGGCGTGATGAAAAAAACGTAAGAGGAGTATGGAGAAGAACTACAATTGAGTCCTATAAGACCGAGAATCCTGAATGGGAGACTTTGTTAGATATTGATGAACTTGCCAAGAAAGAAAACCAAAATTGGGTTTATAAAGGTTCTGACTGCCTTGCTCCAAATTATGATAGATGCCTTCTAAGTTTATCTATAGGTGGAAAAGATGCCGTAGTTGTAAGGGAATTCGATCTAGTTAATAAAGTATTTGTTGAGGATGGTTTTAATACAGTTGAATCAAAACAATATTCTAGTTGGATAAATGAAAATCAGATAATGATTGCCACAGATTTCGGAGAGGGCACAATGAATGAATCAGGCTATCCAAAACAAGTTAAGCTTTGGACAAGAGGTGAAAATTTATATGAGATTGCACCAATTTTCGACGGCGATTACACCAAAATATTTAGTTTTCCATTTTCTTCTATCAGACCAGATGGTAATTATTTTGGAATAGTTGAAGGACCTACTTTTTTTACCAAAGTGCTTTATCTCTTAAAAGATGAAGAGCTTGTAAAACTTGATCTGCCACTAAAAATGGATGTAAGTGGAACTTTTAAAGGCTCACTTATTGTAAGTCTTGACGAAGATTGGAGAGGTTACTCCTCAGGATCACTTGTCGCAGTGAACATTGAGGACGCTCTTAATCAGGAAATATCTGATGCTTCCATCGAACTCATTTTTGCCCCAACTGAAAAACGATTCATGCAAGGTGTGAGACTTGGCAAGAATGAGATCTATGTAAATGTTTTGGATAATATAAATGGAAAAATTTTACATTATGAAAAGATTGGACCTAATTGGAGTGAGAGTGAAATCAGAAGTTTTGGTAATGCGGCTCTCTCAATTTCTTCCATAGATGAATGGGATGAGCACCTTTTTATAAGTGCTGAAAGCTTTACCGAGCCTACTTCTCTTTATTATTCAGATGCAACTAAGGATTTTATAAAAATAAAATCTCTTAAAGAGAAATTTGACCCAGATAAATATAGAGTTGAGCAGCTATATGCTACTTCAGCTGATGGAACACAAATTCCATATTTCCAAGTGTCAAATGTATCAATGGAGAAAAATTCAAGCAATCCAACCCTTCTTTATGGATATGGAGGGTTTCAAATTCCTCTTACTCCTTCTTATCTCGGTTCTTTCGCAAGACAGTGGTTAGATAATGGTGGTGTTTATGTTATTGCTAATATCAGAGGTGGTGGTGAATTTGGACCTAAATGGCACCAATCAGCTTTAAAGCAAAACCGCCAAAGAGCATATGATGATTTTATTGCAGTCGGTGAGGCTCTGATTGCTAACGAAATTACATCCAGCAAACATTTGGGTATAAGAGGCGGTTCTAATGGCGGATTATTGGTTGGCGCCGTAGTAACTCAAAGACCAGATCTTTTTAATGCAGTTATTTGTGCTGTTCCATTACTAGATATGTATAGGTATGACAAACTGCTTGCTGGTGCATCTTGGGTCGATGAATATGGAGATCCTGATAATCCAGATGAGTGGAGTTTTATTAGTAAGTACTCTCCATATCAAAACGTATTTGCTGAGAGAGAATATCCTGAAATTTATTTTTATACATCAACTAAGGATGATCGTGTCCATCCGGGTCATGCAAGAAAAATGGCTAAGAAGATGATCGACCAAGGCCATCAGGTTATTTATTATGAAAATATTGAAGGAGGACATTCAGCTGCTGCAAATCTGAAGCAATCAGCATATATGACAACACTTCAGCTTGAATACCTTAAAGACAAGCTCCTTTAATGACAGATGTGACATTACTAACTTGTCAGGCTTATTTTAAGCCTGACAATATCACCCCTTATATCCAAAATATATTATTTGAAGAGCAGCTTTTGAAATCTGCATTGGAAAATCAGGGTTTAACTGTGGATATTACTTATTGGAATAATCCCTCATATGACTGGAGCAAAACAAGATCACTTGTTTTTCGTACAATTTGGGATTACTTCGAAAGATTTGATGAGTTTTTATTATGGCTTGAAGAAGTAAGACACCAAACTCAATTAATCAATTCCTATGATTTGGTGAAATGGAATATTGATAAACACTATTTAAAAGAACTATCAGAGAAAGGGATAAAAATAGTGCCAACTTATTTTGCTAAAAAGAATTCCCAAAGAAACTTAGCAGAGATTATAGAATTGCAACAATGGAAAGATGTTGTAATAAAGCCAGCAATATCTGCTTCAGCATATAAAACTTTTAAGATTCTTGAAGAAACAGTTAATTCAAATGAAAAATTATTTAAAGATTTGTTGAATCAAAGAGATATGCTTGTTCAGCCATTCATAAATACAATCGAGAAATTCGGCGAAGCCTCACTAATGGTGATAGATGGAAAGTTTACACATGCAATTTTGAAAAAAGCTAAACCTGGTGATTTTAGAGTACAAGATGATTTTGGCGGTACGGTTCACGATTATGTCCCAACAAAAAAAGAAATTGAGTTTGCAGAAATGGCAATTGAAAAATGTAAAGCAAAACCACTTTACGGCAGAGTCGATATCGTATGGGATAATGAAAAAAATGTTTATCTTTCCGAACTTGAAATAATTGAACCTGAATTATGGTTAAGAAATTATCCAAAAAGTGCTGAAAGCATAGCTGAAGCAGTTAAGATAATTTTATAATTAAATTTTAGGAGAAACATGAGTTGTTCAGATAGTGTAAATAAAGTCGTTGAAATTTATATCGAATCATTAAAAGAATCGAGTGCAGAAAAAGTAAGGGAAGCTTTTCACCCAAATGGAAAAGTTGTAGGTCATCTTCATGGTGACTTTTTAGAAATGAGTACTGAGGATTTTGCAGGCTTTGTAGCAGCTCAAGAACCTTCAGAAGTTGAATATGAAATACTTTCGACAGTTGTAGAAGGCACTACTGCAGCGGTTAAAGTCAGAGATAAATATTTAGGCATCACTTTTGTAGATACACTATCACTGATAAAAATAGGCGATCAGTGGAGTATTTACAATAAGCTCTTCAATGTTGAAGAATAAGCGACTAGTTAATATATAAAATTAACGAAAGAGTGGCTCCCCGAACTGGGCTCGAACCAGTGACCCACTGATTAACAGTCAGTTGCTCTACCAACTGAGCTATCGGGGAACGAATTAGGAATTATATACAACTATTGAGAAATAAAAAACAATGTCAGGCTTTAAAGTAATCTCAGATTTTCAACCCAAAGGAGATCAGCCTCAGGCTATAGATAAAATAGTCGAAAACCTCAATAATGGTCTTTTGAATCAAACGCTGCTTGGTGTTACGGGCTCTGGTAAAACTTTTACAATTGCAAAAGTAATCGAAGAAACGCAAAGACCTGCCATAATCATGGCACCAAATAAAACTTTAGCTGCCCAACTTTATGGCGAGTTTAAAGATTTTTTCCCAGATAATAGAGTTGAGTACTTTATTTCATATTATGACTATTATCAGCCCGAAGCTTACGTCCCATCCTCTGATACTTACATAGCTAAAGATGCAAATATCAATGAGCATATTGAACAAATGAGGCTATCAGCAACAAAGGCCCTTATCGAAGCAAAAGATACAATTGTTGTTGCATCAGTTTCTGCAATTTATGGTCTTGGCGCTCCAGAATCTTATCTCAAAATGGTACTAAATTTGAGCAGAGGAGAGGTGATCAATCAAAGAGATATATTAAGACAACTTGCGACCATGCAATATTCAAGAAATGATTTAGATTTCCAAAGAGGCAACTTTAGAGTAAGAGGCAACAGTATAGATATATTCCCAGCAGAAGCAGAGAAAGAAGCTGTCAGAATAGAATTAGAGTTCGATAAAATTTCTTACATTGCTCTATTTGACCCTCTAACTGGTGGAATAATAAAAGAAATACCAAGAGTAAGTATTTTCCCTAAGACACACTATGTCACACCCCAAAATACAATTAATAACGCGCTTGAAGAAATTAAAATCGAATTAGACCATAGGCTAGTTGAACTGAAAGCTAACAACAAACTACTCGAAGCACAAAGGCTAGAGGAGAGAACTAATTATGATCTTGAAATGATGGCAGAGCTAGGCTACTGCAATGGCGTGGAGAATTATTCCAGGTATTTATCGGGTCGCAAACCAGGCGAAGCTCCACCATGTTTATTTGACTATATACCTGAGAATGCCATTGTTTTTGTTGATGAATCACATGTTTCTGTACCTCAGATTGGGGGCATGTTTAAAGGTGATAGATCAAGGAAAGAAACATTAGTTGAATATGGTTTCCGCCTTCCAAGTGCATTAGATAATAGACCATTGAGATTTGAAGAATGGGACAAGCTTGCACCACAAAGAGTTTTTGTCTCAGCTACACCTGGAAAATGGGAAAAAGAGTACAGCGATGAACAGGTTGAATTATTGGTAAGACCGACTGGCTTAGTTGACCCGGAGGTTGAAATGAAGCCTGCTAAATACCAGGTTGAAGATGTTGTTGAAGAAGCAAATGAAACAACAAAGAAAGGTTTCCGAACCTTAATAACAACACTTACAAAAAAAATGGCTGAAGATCTTACTGAATTTATGCATGAAAAAGGGTTGAAAGTTCGATACATGCATTCGGATATTGATTCTGTTGAAAGGGTTGAGATATTGAGAGACCTACGATTAGGTGTATTTGATATTTTAGTTGGTATCAATTTGCTTAGAGAAGGTTTGGATTTACCAGAAGTTGGGCTTGTTGCCATTCTTGATGCAGATAAGGAAGGTTTTTTGAGGTCAGAAGGTTCATTGATACAAACTATTGGAAGAGCAGCTAGGAATCTTGAAGGAAAAGCCATTCTCTATACAGATAAAGTTACTGGATCAATTGAAAGGGCTCTTGGGGAAACAGATAGAAGGAGAGAAATACAAAAAGAATTCAACAAAAAAAATAATATTATTCCAAAAACTGCTACTTCAAAAATTAAAGATGTTATGGAAGGGGCAAGATCTTTGAAAAAAGAAAAAAATGACTCTAATACTGAGACAGATCTATATGATGTTTCAAAAGTTAATTACCATAATATTGGGAAAGAAATAAAAAAATTAGAAAAACTAATGAAATCCTCAGCAAAAGATTTAGATTTTGAGCAGGCAGCAAAATATAGAGATCTTATAAAAGAACTAAAAGATAAAGTTCTAATCAATAAAGCATAATGACAAAAGAAATATTATTCCTTCAAGGTCATAATATTTTCGATAAATCAGAGTTACGAAAAATTTTTGGTGATGAAGATATTTTTTTGCAAAATAACTTCTTTTATATCCTTGAACTTGAGAATAGCTTTCAAAGAGCGCAACTACCTGTAATAGAAAAATTATTATCTGCTACAAAAAAATCTTATGATCCAAATTTTGTCATCACTCCTCGAGTTGGTACTCAAAGCTCATGGTCGTCAAAAGCTTTAGATATTTTTAAAAATATTGGTATTGAGGGTATTCTGCAAATGGAGAGAATCAGAGCTTTTTCAGGCGAAGGCATTACGGCGCAGGTTTTAGATAATGATTTTGATCGTATGACAGAATCTCATTTCGACAACCTCAATGAAACAAAAATAATTTTTCAGAAACAAGAAAGGAAGAAAAGCCAGAAATTTGCCATTCATAAAAATAGAGATCTTCTTTTAGATTTAAATGATTCACTTGGCCTAGCTTTGAATCCAGTTGAAATTGAATACTTAAACAAATTATTTGCTCGTCTTAACAGAGATATAACAGATTCAGAACTAATGATGTTCGCTCAGATTAATTCTGAGCACTGTCGTCATAAAAT
>Ga0160423_10002632_pt1 | contig 14970 bp, 12 predicted proteins | sample CRUFie14St8metaG_FD_108191 | JGI IMG/M metagenome (GOLD analysis project Ga0160423, IMG submission 108191) | Marine microbial communities from the Costa Rica Dome - CRUD Field 142mm St8 metaG | ecosystem: Environmental > Aquatic > Marine > Oceanic > Photic zone | place: Costa Rica: the Eastern...
CTCCATTGCTCGCTCGCAGACCTCGAACTCATTGACGCCGAGCCCAATCGCACTCACTCGACCGCTGCGGCGCAACTCATCCATCGCTCGGTACCCCCCGTCCATTGCAATTGGGAACAACCGCTCATCATTACACCCGTGAGTCACAGGGCCAATGTCATGCATGTATAGGATGTCTATGCGATCAAGGCCAAGCCTTTGCAGACTGTCTTCGAAAGACCGTAAAACACCGTCGTAGCTATAGTCGTATTCGATATCAAAGGGCATGGGCGAGACAAAACCATGACGCTTTGCGGCAAACCCGGCCGGACGCAGCAGTCGACCGACCTTTGTAGACAGAACATAATCTTTGCGCTTGCGCAGTGCATCACCGACCCGTCGTTCGCTGAGACCCTGGCCGTAGTGTGGAGCAGTGTCGAAATAACTAAACCCTTTGGCAAGGGCGGTTGTCAAAATGTCTGAAGCTTCTTCATCAGACACGGGGTGATATAGATTGCCTAGCGAAGCGCAGCCCATTCCAAGCTCATCTATCGTTAAATTAGTCGCTCCAATCTGACGCTTATCAAAATTGGTCATTCATTGTGCTCGGCTTAGTCACGTACCCATCTTATTATTACGCAACCGCCATTCGTAGCCGTTGGGGTACTCATAACTCGATAGTGAACTTTCATACATTTTGACACTAAAACCAGGCAATGTCGGAACTCGATATGCTCCGTTCTTGATTTCGCAAGGATCCTCGAAATGCTCGTGTAAGTGATCAACATATTCGATGACTCGCTCTCCGATCTCAGCTGAAATCTGCACGAAGTCAATCATAGACATGTGCTGAACATACTCGCAGAGGCCTACACCGCCAGCGTGTGGGCAGACTGGCTTGCCATATTTGGCGGCAAGCATGTAAACAGTAAGAACCTCATTTAGACCGCCCAGCCGGCAGGCATCTATTTGCACAATGTCGATTGCGTCATTGGCGATAAATTGCTTGAACATTATTCGGTTTTGGCAATGCTCTCCCGTGGCGACCTTTATGTTCCCAATATTCTCGCGAATTTTCTTGTGGCCAAATACATCGTCTGGGCTTATCGGTTCCTCTATGAACCAGGGCGAGAAAGGCGCGAGAGTCTGAATCCACTTGATTGCCTGGTCTACTTCCCAGGCCTGGTTGGCATCGATCATCAGCTTGATATCGTCCCCAATTGTCTCTCTCGCGATCTTGCACCGTCGAATGTCATCGTCGATGGATTCACCCACTTTGAGTTTGATGTGTGAAAACCCTGCTTCAATTGCTTTGTTGCAAAGCAGCCGCAGTTTTTTATCGTCATAGCCCAACCATCCGGCCGACGTTGTGTATGCGGGGTATCCATTTTCTTCCAATTGGCGAATTCGATCGTGTTTGGTCGCCTGGTTTCTTTCAAGAATCCGCAATGCCTCGTCGCGCGTTAACGCGTCATCGACGTAACGAAAATCCAGGCAATTGACAAACTCGTCGGGCGCCATATCCGAAAGCAGGCGCCAAATAGGTTTTTCCTCGGTGCGCGCCCACATATCCCAAATCGCATTCATAACCCCACCGGCAGCCATGTGGATTATTCCTTTCTCAGGACCTAGCCAGCGGAGTTGACTGTCCGAACGCAACTTGTCGTAGAAACTGCCAATGTTTGTTGTGATGTCGCGAAGATCGGCTCCAATTACCAGGTGCCGAAAACTCTCGACGGCGGCGCAACAGATATCGGTTCCCCGACCAATGGTGAAGATCAGGCTGTAGCCGACATCACCCTGCTCTGTCTGAAGGCTAATGTAAGCCGCCGAGTAGTCCGGATCTTTATTGGTCGCGTCTGAGCCGTCGAGCTGCTCTGACGTGGGGAAACGGACGTCCATTGCAGAGAGACTAATTATTTTATTGCTCAATGGCACGTCTCAAGAGTGTATATATGAAACCGTAATGTACAAATGCAATGCAGTCAAATACAGTGGATTCAGATTTGGAATTATGAGCACTACTTGCAATGTCAGATAAGCCGCTGAAAAAGCCAGCAATTCTCGCGAGGGAAATGGTGCTTCCGTTTGTATTGGTAGCAATACTTTTCCCACTTTGGGGTTTTGCCAATGACATAACCAATCCCCTTGTAAAAGCGTTTAAGGACATATTCTTGATTTCAAATGCTCAGAGTAGCCTCGTGCAGTTCGCGTTCTATTTAGGCTACGGGGTAATGGCGATTCCAGCTGCGATCTTTATACGAAGGTTCACCTTTAAGTCGGGCATACTCCTTGGATTAGGCTTGTATGCGGTGGGGGCGATACTCTTTATTCCCGCGAGTGTCAGCCAGGAGTTTTACTATTTTCTAGTAGCTTTGTGTGTGATGACCTGCGGGCTGGCGATGCTTGAGGTCACGGCAAATCCTTACATCCTTTCCATGGGACACCCGGATACTGCGACACAGCGACTTAACTTGGCACAGGCTTTCAATCCGCTTGGTTCGTTGGCAGGTATGTTCGTCGCTTCGAGCGTAATTCTGAGTCAGCTGCAGGTCGAGGCGTTCCGAAACGAGCAACGGCTCGCCCATCCCGAATACGACAACATGTTACCTTCAGTGGTGGATGGTTATCTGACAACGGCGCTAACAGAATTCGCGGCCAATCAGCCTGCTGCCCACCAGGCAATGCAGGCGGCAGATCTTTTAACGGTCACCGGTCCCTTCGTGGCAATTGCCGTCGTCGTTACGCTTCTTTTCCTTGTCTACCTTTTCATAGGCTTGCCTGAAACCACGTCGCATGATCAGCCACTGACGATTACAGAATTGAAAGACACTTTCTCGCGATTGATTCGTAACAGTTGTTACGTTGAAGGTGTTGTTGCGCAGGGTTTCTACGTCGGTGCTCAGATTATGTGCTGGACGTTCATTATTCACTACGGGATGACGGTCCTCGGCTTGAAGGCATCGGAGGCGCAGGGCTACAACATCATTGCCATGGTGACCTTTCTCTCGAGTCGATTTATTTGCACTTTGCTGCTTGGCTACATACGACCGGGGCAGCTACTCATGATGCTGGCAAGTGGTGCAATCTTACTAACTCTCGGAACTATTTTTTTGCAGGGATTCGCGGGCTTGTATTGCCTTATAGGAATCTCAGCTTGCATGTCCCTAATGTTCCCAACAATTTACGGAATCGCTCTACAGGGAATGGGCGCCGATGCGAGTCTCGCCTCGGCCGGTTTAGTCATGGCGATAGTCGGGGGTGCACTTATGCCACCGATGCAGGGATTTATGATTGATGCTGGTCCTATCATCTCCGATATTCCGTCCGTAAAAACGTCCTTCTTATTGCCGCTTTTTTGTTTTGTAGCGATTGCCGTCTTTGGCTATCGATCATATTTTAAATACGGTCGCTAGCCCTCTGGTAATGGAATGACGCTCATAATCTCAAAGTTGCAGGGTAGGGTTTTGCTTTCAAGCTACGATTCAGGCGTTTAATGGCGGATACCAAAAAAATCAAAAGTCAGAGTAGGCGAAAGGAGTATTCGGCACCGGCACTTGAGAAGGGGCTCGATATTATTGAAGTGCTTGCGAGAGAGCCTGAGGGACTTACGTCTGCTGAGATTTCAGATCGCTTAAAACGCCCAATGGGTCAGTTATTTCGCATGCTAGTAGTATTGCAGCAGCGGGGATATGTTTACTACGAGGCTGGAACTGAGCGTTACGAGATGACTCTGAAGTTGTTTGAGATCGCCCAGGGTCTGGGTCCCGTGCAACGCTTGAATTTGGTGGCTGCGCCGTTGATGAAGCAACTAGCAGAGGAAATAGGGCAGTCATGTCATCTGGTTATCTACTATTCTGGCAAGGGTCATATTGTGGTGCAGCAGAACGCCTCCTCTGCCCGAGTGTTGAGTGTGCGGCTTGGAGCTGAGGCGCCGTTATCGAATAGCTGCTCGGGACACATTCTCCTCGCCTTCGCAGAGGAATCAGAGCGATCCAAGATGATTTCTGCAATACCAAAATCTCATCATAAACTCACAGAAACGGCCCTGAAGGCAACTGTTCAGCGTGTTCGCCAAAATGGATTTGAGCGACTTCCAAGTTCATTGATACAAGGAGTGGAAGATATCGGCTTTCCAATCTTCGATCATACTGAGGCAGTCGCCGCGGTCCTTGTAGTGCCGTTTCTTGCGTACCTCGACGGATCTCACCTCGTAAATATCGAAGACGCTCAAAAGGCGATAGAGCGGACAGCTCAGCGGATTACGGTCGGGCTTGGGTGCAAGATTCCATCGAAGCCTTTAGCAGATCAGTCTCTCGGGCAGCGCTTGCGGGTTTAAATGCTCTCTGGATGCGGGCGGTATTGGTATCAGAATTTGGTTTGAAAATAGCGAAAATGGAAGAATGCGATAACCAGGAGGCAATTTTATTTTGAAAGCAACTTACACCGTAATTGTGAACTCGTTACACCGCCTATGAGTACCGCCCGTCAATACTGCCTGACGCTTAGTTTAGTAGATGACGCTAATCTTATAAGTGATTATGAGCAATTCCATCAGCCTGGCAATGTCTGGCCGGAAGTGGTTGACAGCCTAAGTGAGGCCGGAATCCTGGACATGCGGATTTTTCGAGCCGGACTGCAGCTCGTCATGATCATGACAGTATCGGAGTCGTTCAGTTTTGAGAAAAAAGCGTTGAGCGATGCTCGTAATCCTCGGGTAGTGGAGTGGGAAACTTTGATGTCTAGATTCCAGAGTGCCGGCGAACAATCGATGGCAAACGATAAATGGCAACTTGCAAAGGAAGTTTTCAGCCTAGGAGATCATTTAAATTAATTTCCAGGCTCGGATGATCACGCCCAGTAGGTAAACACCTAGCAAGGTCGGCAGAACACGCGAGCACTCAGCGAACAGAAAACTGAAAACTTAGAGAAACAGTGACCCAAAAATATGCCACGACCAGCTGGATTTGAACCGGCGACCTCTATCATGTCAAGGCGGTCGATACACTCCATGACATGCTAGAAAACTAATAAATTAATTTGCCCTTATATTTCTTTCAGGCTTTAACTGTTGGCCGTACAGTGTTTTGCAAAGGTGTGGTCTACTTGGGCACAACTGGCGACGCAATTTTATAAACAGAGGTTTTTATGCTGGCGACGATCAATAAGAACAAATCAACGTTTCAGCAGGGCAAAAATTGGAAGGGCACGAAACATGGGTGTCTGGAGGCCTCTACTGTTACCCGAGTTATCCACTTTGTGGTAGTACTCCTATTGTTAATGGGGACCCCAAAGGCGCTTACTGAGCCAGCGAGTGCAGTTGCCTCGGATCCACGAAATATGGGTTGGATGAGGGGCTTCCCACCTCCGGCCAATAAAGTCATCAAACAATCCTCGAGCGATTATTTTACATTTCCGAAATTACGATGGACGTTTTGCAATTTTAGGCAGCTGCAGGCGAGTCGGGGTGTTAATCGGGGCTTGGACCCTATTTCACAGTTGCCGGTATCTCTTGATCCTATGATTGATGGCGTCACGTTTAGGCCCATTAATACAGACGAGCCAATGACATGGCATGACTCTCTTGATGCTAACTACACTGACGGGATTGTCGTCGTGCATCGTGGTGAGATTGTCTATGAGTATTACTCAGGTTGCCTAGATCGTGCCGGCAGGCATGGGGCTATGTCGGTAACGAAGTCCTTTGTGGGTCTGATCGGCGAAACGCTCATCGCCGAGGGTATCCTCGATGATCAAAAGCCGGTGGGTGAATATGTACCAGAGCTCATTCGGTCAGCGTTTGGAAGCGCGACATTGCGCGAAGTAATGGATATGACAACAGCGCTGGATTACAGCGAAAACTATGCAGATCCAGAGTCAGACATTTGGTTGTATGCCGCTGCGGGTAACCCGGCACCCAAACCAGCGAGCTACACAGGCCCTCGCTCTCTGTATGAGTTTTTAGCGGGTGTTGAGCAGGATGGAGAGCATGGCGAAAAATTTGTCTATAAATCCATCAACACGGACGTCCTCGCTTGGGTGATCGCACGAGCGAGTGGCAAAGACTTCATCGAGCATCTCTCAGAAAGGATTTGGAAGCCACTTGGGATGGAGCAAGAAGCTGACATGATGGTCGATAGTTTGGGGACGCCCTTTGCGGCTGGGGGCCTTTCTTTGTCGCTTCGAGATGCCGCTCGCTTTGGGCAGCTGATGCTACAAAAGGGTGCGTGGAACGGAAACCAGATAATCCCAAGCAAAGCAGTTTTTTCAATAATGAACGGTGGGGACCGCTCAAAGTTTCGTGAGGCTGGTTACGAAACACTTCCTGGTGGAAGTTATGGGAGTCAGTGGTGGTCTCTTCACAACGAGAACGGCGCTTATAGTGCGCGCGGTATCCACGGCCAGGCAATTTATATTGATCCCGCAGCTGATATGGTCATTGCGCGATTCGCATCTCACCCCGTTTCGTTTAACGCGGCTATAGACCCTAATTCTCTACCCGCGTACCAGGCAGTAGCGAATTACCTCATCGGAAAGTTAGACAAATGATGTAGCCCCACTCAAAGTTATTTCGGTGGCTATGCGAGTAAATAGGAGAAAAACGATAATGATAAACCGAACGCAAATTTTAGTGGCTCTTACGTTATTACTGGTGGGTGCTTGCTCAGGTAACAACGAGGAAGTTACCACTTCAATCCCTGAGGAGTCGGCGTCAGTGGCTTTGTTCAAGTCTGGTGCGGAGATTTCGGGTGTAAACGGCATTCACTTTGGTCCCGATGGGATGTTGTACGCGACCTCAGTGATTGGTTCGACGATTTCTGTTGTTGATACGCAGGCAAAAAAAATCGTTTCTGAATATGGTCCTGATCAGGGCGTTTACGGACCTGACGATATTGCTTTTAATTCTAAGGGCGATTTTTTTTGGACAAGCATTTTGACGGGCCAGATCGCCGGTTTTCTCAATGACGGCACGCTTGTTACGGCCGCTAACCTGGGCCCGGGCGTTAACCCGATCACCTTTTCCGACGACGATCGTCTTTTTGTTTCTCAATGTTTCTTTGATACGGGGCTCTTCGAGGTCGATCCTAAGGGCGCTATACCTGCAAGGTCCATTAGGGACGACCTCGGTCCGGGATGCGGTTTGAATGGCATGGATTGGGGCCCTGACGGGCGACTTTATGGACCACGGTGGTTTAACGGTGAGGTTATCAGCGTCGACGTTGAAACGGGCGAGTTCCGAACTGAGGCGAACGGATTTACCGTGCCCGCTGCCGTAAAATTCGATTCGCGTGGACTTCTCCACATTTTAGACACGGGGTCTGGTGATGTAATAAGGCGAGAGGCTGACGGCAAAAATACCGTGATAGCAACATTATCTACAGGACTTGATAACTTTGCTTTTGATGACGCAGATAATCTTTTTGTCTCGAGTTATGCAGACGGGTTTATCAGTAAGGTGACCTCCAGCGGCGTCGAGGAGATTTTACCGGGAGGCATATCCCATCCCGGCGGCTTGGTGGTCCACAACGGTACTATTGTTATCGCGGATATTCAGTCTGTGCGGGCAGTCGACGCAGTCACGGGAGACGATGTTTGGACCCTGAGGAACATTTTTCAGTTTGCGCCCATCGGCACCGCAACAGCAGTCGCAAATCACGGAGCAGACCTTTTGCTCACCAGCTGGCTTGATAACTCGGTTAAAGTTTTAAATCCAGATTCAGGTGAAATCACCTTAAGTTTAACGGGCCTGAATATTCCAGTATCTGCGGTGAAGTTTGGAGATTATTACGCCGTTACGCTTCATGGTGATAACACACTTTCTTTATTTAGTGATGACGGGTCTCTCTTTTCGGTGCTCTCTAACGATTTCGGTGCCCCAACGCATGTAATTACACAGGGTGATCGATTATTGGTCTCTGACCGTGGAAGAGGAGAGATTGTCAGTATCGATGGTTCTGGCAAGAAGACAGTGCTTTTGGCGGGGCTAGATTCACCAGAGGGCATCGCTATTTCGGACAATACAATCTATGTATACGAGGGAGATACGGGCGAAATTAAGCGCCACGATGCGTCAGGGACAGAGGTGATAGCCAACTTAAGTTCAGGTAGTCCCGCTGCGACCCCTGTGCAGCCACCGTCTATGGTGTTCAATGGGCTCACACTTCATGACGGAGCATTGTTTGCAACAGACGAGCGAGAGAGGGCTATCTATCGAATCCCCCTCTGATAAGTTAAATGCAAAGAGACTATTTTTTATGTCGATAACAAAATGATCGAAGGGATACGGTTTGTTTGTGGAGCGCGGCGCTAGGGATGTGTTCAACAGAGCCTCGTTCCCTTGGAGCGTGTTTGATGTATATAAAGATAGGAAGCCTTAAAAATGAAGATTAAAAACCTTTATGCCATATCGCTACTGGCTGCATGCCTTATAGCTTGTGGCGGTAAAGACCCAAAGTCAGTCCCAAATGAAGCTGGCCGGGCTGCTGCAGAAATAGCAAAGACCACTTTTGAGGAGATAGTGGTGACAGCTGCAGAAATGGAGGGAAACCCCTTCACCCAGGAGTGGGATACACCGTTCGGTATTCCACCTTTTGAGTCGATTACGGACTCGCACTTCATGCCCGCGTTTAAGGATGCGGTTCTTGAACTGCGTGAAGAGATCGCGGCCATTGCCGATAACCCTGAGCCGCCAAATTTCGACAACACCATTCTCGCGCTTGAACTGTCGGGTGCCCAGATGAGCAAGGTTTTGGGCGTCTTTTTCAACCTTGTGTCCATGGAGATGAACGACGAGAAACGTAAGCTGCAGGCAGTGATTTCCCCCATGTATACGAGGGAGATTGATTCCATAACGCTTAACGAAACGCTTTGGGCGCGGGTTGACACGGTTTACCAGCAGCGGGACAGCTTGGAGCTTGGCGAACAGGAAGCGCGTCTTTTGCAGCTTACGCACCGAAACTTTGTTCGAGCGGGCGCTGCCCTTGATGCCGATACGAAGACCAAAGTAGCGGCGATCAACTCGGAGATGTCAGAACTGACGACGCAGTTTGCACAAAATCTGTTGAGGGCTACTAAATCTTTCAAGATTGAAATCACTGAAGAAGCCGATGTGGTCGGGCTCACCGATAATTTTAAGACCAGTATCTGGGATGAAGACAAGCAGGCTTGGGTGGTGACCCTGGATCGGTCGGTTTACGAGACATTCATGACCCAGTCGCAGAATCGCGATCTTCGCAAGCGGGCGTTTAACGGCTATCGGCTACGAGCCACCGAGGGAGACACTGATAATGGGCCTTTGGCAATCAAGATCGCACAGCTACGGGCCAAGCGGGCAGCCCTACTGGGGTATGACAATCATGCTCAATACATACTCGAGTACAACATGGCGCGCACGCCGGCGGGTGTTGAAGAGTTTTTGCTGAAGGTCTGGGAGCCAGGTCTTGCCCGTGCCAAGGAAGAGAGATCAGATATGCAGGCTATGATTGGCGATCGGTTTACTTTTGCGGGCCATGACTGGTGGCACTACTCAGAGAAAGTCCGCGCCAATCGTTTCAATCTCGAACAAGAAAAGATCAAGCCTTACTTTGACCTTGAGGCCGTTAAGGCAGGGGCCTTTGAAATGGCAGATCGGTTGTTTGGCTTAACGTTTATGGAGATTGAGGCGCCATTTTGGAACGATAAAGTAACTGCTTACGAAGTGACTGAGGCCGATGGTAGTCATCTCGGCGTCTTCTTTTTTGATATGTATGCTCGGGACTCCAAACGCGGCGGTGCGTGGATGAACTCTTTCCGATCGGGTTCTAATATCGATGGTGAGTCGATCCGTCCCATAGTGGTGAATAACTTGAATTTGACAGCTCCCCCGGAGGGACAACCCACGCTGCTGAATTTCAGTGAGGTGGAAACCCTTTTTCATGAGTTTGGACACGGCTTGCACGGCCTGATGACCAAGATCGACTACACCACGTTTTCTGGTGTTGATGGTCCTCGAGACTATACGGAATTCCCAGCGCAGATTCTTGAGCACTGGACGAGCCAGCCAATAATGCTGGGACTTTATGCTAAGCACTATGAGACAGGCGAGGTCATTCCCGAAGCTCTAGTTGAGCGCATGATGCTTGCCGCGAATCACAATCAGGGATTTGCCACGACTGAGTTCATCGCCGCAGCATTACTCGACTTACGCTGGCATATGCTGACGGAAAAAGAGGCTATGGCCATCACAGACGCCCGTGCTTTTGAAGAACAGGTGTTGCGTGGTTACGGCCTCATCGACGAGATCGAGCCCCGCTATCGCACTCAATACTTTTCGCATATTTTTTCAAGTAACACCGGTTATTCAGCTGGATACTACGCGTATCTTTGGTCAGAGATTCTCGATGCCGATGGATTCAACGCGTTCCTCGAAGCGGAAGATATCTTTGACCCCGAGGTCGCGGGGCGTCTCAAAAAGTGGGTGTATGAAGCGGGAGGGCTTATGGAAGCTGACGAGCTATATCGCAAGTTCCGGGGCTCGAATCCTGATATTGCGCCGTTGCTTCGTGGTAGAGGGTTTGCGGTTCCTACCGAGACCGAAGATTGAGATTGGTGACGTGTCGATTTAGCAAGTATAAGAAGGGCGGCTTTTTAGTGGCCCTTTTTTTATCGAAACTGATCGCGGTCATTTAGGCGTTTAATTCAGAAATACTCTCTCCATCGCCCACCAGGCTCCCGTTATGCTAATTAGCAACGATCCAGGCAAGACCACAAAACGCCGATAGACCCCGTCTTTGTCATTAAAATTGTTGCGGCTCCGCCACGCATTTACTAGTGCAACTGCAAGCACAACGACGCTTAGCTGACCAATTTCGACGCCAATATTGAAGCCTATCAAAGCGCTCCAGAATTGCCCTTCGGGAAGCCCAAGGTCGCTAAAAAAGCCAGCAAAGCCCAGGCCATGGAGCAGTCCAAACAAAAAAATCACGATAGGTCGCCAACGAGGCAGTGTCTTAAAAAATAGATTTTCAATGGCAACCAGCGCAATTGATAAAGCTATGAGAGGCTCCACTATGTCTGCTGACGGAGAGAATACGCCGGCCGCTGCTAGGCCCAGCGTTATCGTGTGTGCCAAGGTAAATACTGAAATCTGAAGTATTAGTGATCGCAGGGTGGTCGAACTCAGAAAGAGCGCGAGCACAAATAGTATGTGGTCCAATCCACCGGGCAAAATATGACCTAAGCCCTCGCCAATGAAAGTTGCCAGCGTCTCAGTTACACCTAGTATTTCCCCTGAATCGGCGCGCAGTGGAGTAACTATTCGGGACCGATTGTCACCGGGGCGATCGAGTGCCATAAGTTCTTCACAGAGGGCTGGGTCCAGAAAGCTCTCTCCGGGAAGACATAGTTCGTCTTCTGGGTGAGCACTGACGGCTGAGGGCATAGCCGTCAGTATTAGGGCAAAAAAGACGTGGAGAATGTGGTTTTGAAGCGGAGAGTAAAGCATTTTGACCGGGCCATTGAATTAATATGAGTTTGGCTCATTGCAGTTCGCTGTCACCCCTAGATTGGGTAAGAAGTATTATGACAGCCCCTAGCGTATCTGGGTTGACGGCGCTCACTTCAGCATTAACGTCTGAGATTTTAGGAGCGTGAACCTGTGTTGCTAGGCGCTGCATAATTAGGCACGGCATATGTAAGCGATGATAAAAAGTTCTGAAATCAATTATCGAGAGAACTACAAGGATCAGCTAGGTTGACTTCAATCGCAATTGCCTATTATGGCCAAAATCCGGGTGGGCCTTCGGTTTGCGGCGTGGACTCAATGCGCGTCAGGTCGCGTTTTTCGGTGGGCGACCTTTACACGTCAAAGCTCTAACCACTCACCAACACACGTTCAAACGCGTCATAGATTAGGATTCAGAGGGTATTCTCATAGGGTGGCAAACTCGAGATTTTAGCGTTGGCGATTATGATTTGAATCTCAGATGTGACCAGTTAGGGCGTCACACATTATTCCGTAGACTTTACCAAGAGATGTTTCATGGCAATTAATTGGGAACCAAACGAATTCGATAGAGCCTTCGTAGTGGCAGGTACGCTTTCAGTAGATACTTCCTCCGGTCGCCGCACGCTGGGATATAAAAGGCCCGTCTCAGTATCAGCAGACAATCAAAGAGATGCAAAAGCAAAAGTTCGAGCTATGCTTCTGACGAGGGATGGGTTATCGGAAGAGAATGTCGTAGAAGACAAGCTCGAGGTGTCTCTCCGATAAGTAACTACAAATGCCGTTAGGTTTAATGACCGAAATCATACATGCCACACAAGTTGCGATAGCAATCGTAATTGGTCTGTGGATTTATAACCGCTTCGCCAAACGTTGGACTGCCACTCTTGGTGATGACGTAGTCTCTGGCTATGTAAATGACGTTGGTTACGTGGCTAGTGAAGGCGGCGGTTCCATCCTTGTTTCGTATGGGTATTCGGTCGCAGGTATTCGTTTTTATGGTGCCTTTAGCCCCTCGATGTGGAGTGTCGCTGGAGTCTCTTGGAAAACTAGTGTGTACGAAATAGAGGATAAAATGCGGCAGGAATATCCCAAAGGCTACGAGGTAAAAGTCTTTTACTTTCGAGGCTCACCAACGGAGCATTGGTTACATAAACCTCCTTCAAAGTGGGCGATATTTTGGAAGGCGATTTGGCTTCCCGCTGTGATACTAGTTTTAACCAACATCCCTTTGATATTCATAAATCTCCTGATTTACCTACAACCTCGATAAACGCAGGTTGGAAGCCCACTATCTCTAGTTCTTCTTTCACAGCTGCCTTGCCATGGGCTTGGTTGGGATTTCAAACATAAGCGCTGAAATTGACACACTAGGGTATCTCATCGCTCTAGATTCAGGAGCAATATCCTTGGAATACGCGCAGAGACGGTCTCTTCTGTTATGTTGCAGGTCTGTAAGTTCAGAAGGAGTTAGGAATGGAGTCCGTGATCTCGCATCTACCCCTATTTACTGGTTTGAGTGCCGCTTGTTTAATACTGATTCAGGTTGCATTGATGTTTTCCGTCATCAAGACGCGAGGAACACTTAATATTTTTATTGGTCATGGTGACAATGACGCGCTTGAGAGAAAAATACGCGCTCATGGAAATTTCACAGAAAATGTGCCGATCTTTCTCGTAGGTCTTTTACTGCTTGAACTTATCATCGGTAGCGGTATTTGGGTCGCAGTTCTAGGAGCCGTTGTTGTGATTTCGAGACTTGCTCATGCGCTTGCGCTGATAGCAAATTCTGGCGTCACGGCAGGTCGGTTCATCGGTACAATTGGTACGGTGATTCCTTTGATAGCAATTGCTGCGTATTTACTCATACTGGGCGTCAGAAACCTCTAATCTAAAATTAGACGCTTATGCTAAAGGCGCGTCGATTAATGTCCCGGCCCTGGGTGCCGCTAGAGATTCGGGTAACACATGTAATGAAGGTTGAGCAGATCATGAAAGCGTTGAGCAAGGTTTTTCTATTTTCGGTGCTTAGCGTGGTAAATCTCTATGTTAGCGCTGACGACTTCTCCATAGGAGAGATCACGGTGCCTAGAGGTGAGCGGGTGTCAGGGTTCATCATTGTGCCCGAGGGTATGGATGAAGGCAGCACAATACCTGTAACTGTTGTGCATGGTGCTAATGATGGACCGGTACTCGCTCTAATTGCCGGCATTCACGGCTATGAGTACCCCCCGATCACTGCTCTACAGGCAATGAGAACGCAGGTAGATCCTGCAGCTCTAAGTGGCACCATAATCCTGGTACACATCGCCAATATGCCCGCTTTTTTGGGTCGTACGATTTATTATAGCCCCGGTGATGGTAAAAACTTGAATCGCATGTTCCCTGGCGATCCCGACGGCAGTATTAGTCAACGCATTGCCCACATCCTCACCACCGAGGTAATTGACCAAGCCAACTATCTTATCGATCTGCATGGAGGAGACGGCAATGAGGCTCTGCGGCCTTACGTCTATATGCCTGTGACGGGAAACGCTGTCTTTGACAGCAAAATACAGGGACTGGCGGTAGCATTTGGTTTGGACCACATCGTTATGGACAAAGGGCCACAACACGCTAGCGGACTCTCGTTATTTACAGATCAAACAGCGCTTGAAAGAGGAATCCCAGCCATCACAACGGAGACCGGGAAATCTGGGTCTAACGCTCCTTACTGGGTAGGGATGGCAGAGAGAGGGATATGGAACGTGTTACGGCACCTGGACATGATCGACGAGGACGAGGTGGTTAATACAGGAATCACCTGGTTAAGCGACTACAAAGTCATAAAGAGCCCACGATCGGGCATTTTTCGCGCAGTGACCAAAGACGGCTATTCTGTGGCCGAAGACGCGGTGCTAGGTGTGCTCGTGGACTTTTTTGGGGACGAGTTGTTAACGATCCGAGCACCTTTTGCCGGGGTGGTGAACTACGTAATTAGCACCCCTCCCGTGAATGAAGGCGAGCCCGTAGCGATGATTAGCAAGGTTGTTGAGCGTTAATAGCAAGTCATATCACTTCAAAGTTATTTTTGCGGTAACCGTCGCAATTTCAACGTTACTTTGCCCCTGGGGCGGCTTTGATTGGTAGGACCAGCCAGATTCGAACTGGCGACCTCTACCATGTCAAGGTAGCGCTCTAACCAACTGAGCTATGGTCCTATGCGGGCGTCGAGTATAAGTGGTGTCTTCATTCACCTCAAGCAGCCGCTACGTCTGGTAATCTAAGTTTGTAATGCCCGCTGTAGTGCCTCCAAATCACCGGTTCCACCCATGCTGGAAGAGTCCAGACGAACGCCTAGGGCATATTGCGGGGGAACGACTTCTGGTTCCTCGCCAGGAGCACCCGGCGGCGTGTAGTAGCCTAAGGCGTATTGGCCCATGGCGTAGCCTGCGAGCTCCTGTAACGTTCGGCTTAGATCTTTTGCCAGCTCAGGGGGACAGCTTAAGTATTGATTTTCCTCTTGCCGC
>Ga0160423_10002633_pt1 | contig 14964 bp, 18 predicted proteins | sample CRUFie14St8metaG_FD_108191 | JGI IMG/M metagenome (GOLD analysis project Ga0160423, IMG submission 108191) | Marine microbial communities from the Costa Rica Dome - CRUD Field 142mm St8 metaG | ecosystem: Environmental > Aquatic > Marine > Oceanic > Photic zone | place: Costa Rica: the Eastern...
AATAGCTGAATCTACACGAGTTTGTGTATAATATAAATTATTACCTTCTGAAAGATCTGTCGATGACTTTGCAGCAAATGCACTATCAAATCTAGCTTGCGTATAATATAACTTATTGCCTTCGCTTAATTGTGTAGTACTTTTTGCATTGAAGTCAGAATCAAATCTAGATTTACTGTATAAGTATTCACCTGTTTGTGTACCAAATTGACCTGTAGATGAATCGTATGTTAATACACCACCTGTAACAGAAAATATATCTTTAGCCAGAGCTGAATCAAGATAGAATGAACTATCTAAAATGTCTTGTACAGCTGAGTCAATAAAGAAATCAATACGAGTATTAATTTGACCTGAATCTAAGTAATTTAATACCTGTAATTGTGAATCTAAGAATGTTTCATCAATTATATCTAAAATTACATTAGAGTCTATTTTATGTTGGTTAATGTTACTGGCCGCAAGTTTAACTTCAGCGCCTGTTGTATGATTAGTAAATCGTATACGACCTGTATGCTCAGACATAACAAGGTTGCCAAGATTAATAGATGTACCTGATAGATAGAGATCTCTAAATTTGCTTAAAGAGTCACCTAAATCATAAGTTTCATTTGCTGCCGGAACAATATGAGTTGTAATATCACCTAATGCGGAATCAAAGTATGTATCAAAATTACTTTCATGTATAACACCAGATGTACCAATTCTCATACCATATGGTGCATTAATACCCTGATCATCTATAATCTGAAAATGTATTCTGTCAGATTGTTCTGGTTCGTAAAAGTCTAATCCTTCAGGTGTGGCTTTAATTGCCATGTCGACACCAGGGTCAGCTCCAGGATTACCATTAAAATGGATTTCTGGAGTTGCACTTTGTAGAGTAAGTACGCCACCTGTAAATGTTGTTGCCGAGTCTGCTCTTAAAAACTGAGTAGAGTTTAAGCTATCAAGTGTATCAGCATCTACGTTTAATGTATCGATAAATGTTTTATCTATTCTATCTTGTACATAGCTACTATCAATCATGCTCTGAGTCTGACCAGAGTCTAAAAACTGTGCTATGTCATTGGAAGAATTTTTATAATAGAGTTTACCATCAGCGTAGTTAATCGCTAATTCGCCGTGTTCTAAATCACTAGGCGTCGGATCACTACCTGATATACTCTTTCTTTTTAGCTTAATTATAGTTGTCATAATTCTTCCTTAAAAACACTATTTATTAGTAAGTTCCACCGTCTAAAACTGTAACAGATACATGGCCAGCAGTTATTGTAAAGTTAGAAGAGTCAAATGATGATACACCTTTCTGAGAAGTAGTTGCATCTGTACCCTTCCATGTCATTGTGTTTGCTGCATCATCATATGTTATTGTTACAGCATTATTTGAATCTACGCCAAAGAAGTTATCTAAGTGGTCTTCCATTACTTCTCGTAGGGCAACACCATTTAAGAATATGGCACTATCGAGAGATACAAATGGTATATCAATGGGTAAGTTTGGATCCCATCTATATGTAGCAGCATCGAATACAAATTGTGGTTTAGTAGCGGTACTATCAAATTGATCACCGCCAACTGTAAGACCTGCACCATCTGCTGTTGCAGAAGTTGTTGCTGAATCTGCTAATACAAGGTTCTTATCATTTAAAGATACTACTGTACTGTTTACAGTTGTTTGAGTACCTTGTACAATAAGATTACCACGTACAACTAAATCTCCTGAATCGCCAACAGGAAATGGATCAATGAATAATTGATTTGAACTATCTGTTGATGATATTGTATTACCATTTAATTTTACGTTACCTACTTGTAAAGATGTTAATCCACTAATATTCGAGTCTAATCTAAATTCAAATGTTGTATTAGAAGGTGAGTTTTTACTACCTATTGTAACGGCAGATTTTATACCACCTCTGCCTAGAAACGATACACTTTGACTTGGTCTTGATTCATAAGGTAATGTGCCAACTTTATCTGTATCTCTCCAATGACTTACAGGTTGTGTAGACACTAGTGTAATATCTGTAATTCTACCAGTTCTATCGATCGCTAAACGCGGTGTCATTGTTCCAGAACCAGTATAAGTTTTTGTATGCCCAGGTACGTGACCAGTACTATTCACTTGAGGCATTGCAATAGTAAATTCATTACTATCTAATTGTATATCAAGCGTTGGATCATAAGTAAGGCCGAATGCTGGAAATCCTGGAGATGTAATTTTTAGATTGTGACTAGCAAAATCTATGATTGCTGTACTATCACTATCTTCAACTGTAATTTGACTTGCAACTGCAACTGTACCAATAGAATCAATAAGGCCTGTTTTATTAACTGTTACTACTGGTATTGCATTAGCACCACCATATATACCAGAATCTACATAATGTCCTCTATCAACACTATCTACATAAACTGTACCAAATCTAGCATCAACATGAAAACGAACTTCACTATCAACGGTATTGAACTGCATCATAGGAGTAGACAACGTCCCTGTTGCATTTGAAGACGCAATTGTTAATGCGCTATCGTAATTATCTGGTATATAAACACGACTGGACCCACTACTGAAGCTTAAATTATGATGTAGATACATTGATCCGAATGGTTGGCCAAATTTACCGAATTGCGGGCCAGGAAATGTGTAGGCTTCAATTATATTATTTGGACTGGCTGAAAGAGCAATATCACCTAAATCTAGTTCATGATTAAGGTGGTTCTGATAGTAACCAGATCTTGTACCTAACTTAATTTTACCGCCGCTATCATTATTAGGCGTAATGGTAATTGTATTACCAGTTTGAGAAAGTATATTATCAGTTACAACTGTACCCAAATGAGCTGAGTCATCTACGTTAAGTGCACCAAAAGTAGCTGAGTCAGCTGCAACAGCTCCACCTGAGTCGACCGATATACCACCTGATGTCAGTACTAAGTTAGCAGCTTTTACTGTACCCATAAAATATGCATTATTCCAAGTATAACTTGAATCTTCACCTATATCTTGTAAAGGATAAGTAGAATACAACGGCTTAGCTACAAGATGGCCACCCATATAAAGGTTATAAGAAGACTGACCGTTATTATCAGGTGCAGCTGAATCGTGGCCATGGCCACGATTCAGATAATACGTTTGGATATAATGATTTTCTGCGTTGAAAAAAGTATTTCTATTTTCATTTAATTTAAAGCCTTCAGGAACAACTGCGCCACCACCAGTAGTAGTATTTTTTTGAGTCCTATATATAGTAGTAGTACCAGAAGCACCTGAATAATCTAAACCAGGATTTGGAAATGAACTAGGATTACCAAATACTAAATTACTACCTACATATAACATAGTATTAGGTTGAATAGCTGTTCTTACAGTACCATCAAAGGCTTGACTATCATTAAAATGTCGAATTTTAGCAGAGTATTGAGTGCCATCAGTTCCAGTAATGATTAAGTTATCATTACCCTGCATTGCAGTACCTGGATAGTTTTGCGGAAACATTGGCTGTGTTCCCCAACTAACAGAATCAATACTCGATAACGAACTTGAATCAACTGATATTTCAAATATGGCATCGCCAGAGTTATTTGCTCCAGATGGTGGACTTAAATTGACATTAATACTATTTCCACCTGTTATAACCAGATTATTATAATCTGTAAACATAGTGCCTGTAGCACCACCCTGCTGATCTTGTAATGTTATTTCAGCAAGAATATTAGTTTGATCTATACGCTTAACAATACCAAAATTATCTACTGAAACTCTAGGTATTGATGAACCACCGCCATATGTATATAAACCAGGCTCATATGCACCTAGGACAGCAAGATGCGTAGGTTGATGAGTACTATCTAATCGTATATCAATTCCACTATCTGTAACACGTGTAATTATACTATTAGAACCAGAAAAGTTCAGAGTATCATTTATAAGATCTACTGAATCTGCAGTACCGCTGTCTGCACTAATATTAAGTGTAGTTGATAGAGGTGATGTGCCTACGCTGTCTATTCTACCAAAATCATCTACTGTGATTATAGGAATAGAAGTTGCACCGCCGTAAGTACCTCCTACGACGCCGGTTGAATCATTTACGGCTGCTAAAATTTCTGTATCGATATAAGATCTCGTGTCAGAGATCGCTGAGTCTACATATCTTTTTGTTGTTGCGCCAGAAGAATCTGTAGGCGCTACGAGACCTGTAATTTTATCATTAAATCCGTCAATATGAATATTACCAGATTTAAGTTCTTCTATCTTTTTATCGCTATCTACAATGATAGCACTATTTGTTCTTAATAGACCAGGATTATGGTCTAGCATATCTGTGAAGTAAGAACCACCAATCGTTACAATAGATGTCGCTTGGCCAGATCCATTATCACCTTTACCAATAAATAATCTATCGCCTTGGTTTTGAAATGTACCAGTACCATAAGCGTATGCTAATTCAGCTGTTTTTAGATTTACGGGTGCTAAGATACCAGAGGATCGTTTTATTCTAATTATACTAGCCATTAGAAATTACCTCCATCAAGCTCTTGTCCGCCTAATTGAGTAGACACTGTCCATTTGCCTAAATCTGAATCGTATTGTAACAGATCTCCGTCTGATAGACCGGTTAGATCTACGTCAGCAAGGTTAGAAAAGTTTAGTGCACCTCTAACTCTTTTTATTGGTGTACCGATTACTACCTTTGAAACGTAGTTTCCGCCACTTACAATCTTTATAGCCATTACTACCTCGTTACACTAGGAGAAACAATCATTTGTCCCTGTAAAACACGTTCTATGATGGTATCACCGCCGCTATCGACGTATTGCATTTCAACATCATATACGTATTTTCCCTTGCGTAACGCATCAGTCTGTGTGTTTGTAAGAGAAGCTGTCATGATACCGGCATTGGCATCACTAACAATAGTTGCCCAATCTACGGTATCTGCGGAGTCACTGTTATAACTCCTTTTCATTTTCATATTAAAAGCGTGACTAGCAATGTTTCTTGGATTGCCATCTTTCTGTACGATATACATTTCTATCGCAACATCAGACCCCTGATCAATAGTAAAAATTTCTTCTTGTGCCATTGGGCCCTCTCGTGATTATATGGTCTTATTTATAATATTTAGTATTGCTACTATTTATACATAATAAATAATACTATGGATACTTATTGCGCCGCAGCCTTCACACAAATTTATGCAGACAACGCCTCGAGATATAGGCTTTGTTGTCATGCAGACGTAAACCCAAACATTAGAAAATATAATACAAACAACTCTAATCCATTTGAATATTTCTTATCAGATGAAATGGAACAAATCAGAAATGATATGTTGTCTGGAAAAAAAATTAAAGGTTGCGAACAATGCTATAGATTAGAAGAGCGTGGCCATAAATCTTGGAGACAATGGAAGTATAATACTATATATGATTTAAACACTGATGTACACAAGGTAAATTTAAAATTACGTATAATGGGTTCATTTTGTAATTTAGGATGCTACATGTGTTATTCATATAATTCATCTACACGAAGAGCTGAATTAAAAAAGAAAAATATAGATTGGTCTATGCACGACGTAGGATTTGTAAGCACAAGCACTAAACGCTATGAAGAGACTGTAAAAGACATTTTAAATAATATAGACCTTGTAGAAAAAATGAATATTACGGGTGGCGAACCTTTGCAATTAGATCGCATGTGGCAGCTAATGGAAAAAATACCAGATAAAAATGCAAAAAATATAACACTCACTTTTGATACTAATCTTACTAAATTAGAATATAAAAAATGGAATATATGGCAACTCATAGATAAATTCAAATCTGTTAAATTAGGTGTATCGTGTGATCATTATGGTGATAAACTAGCGTGGATTAGATATCCTATTAATGTACGTGAATTTGAGGAAAACTTATATACAATGAAAGATTACATATCTAATCTTAATGTAACAGTTTCCATATTAAATGTATTAGACTTAGATGAAATAGAAAAGTATTATAAAGATTTTAAAACTACATTTTATGGTATTGTATGCAAGCCATATATATTATCAATTAGGAATATTCCTTATAAAGAAAAATTAATAAAAAAATATGAACGATTTCCTATGGTAGTTCAAGAACTACATAAAGATACTATGGATGGATATTATAAAAATGGAATAGATTATTGCCGTAAGTTAAACACTAACCGCACTATAGATTTTAATCAAATATTTAAAAGCTCTACTAGTTCCATTGCTGATTCAGCATGAGTTAGAAATGACTGCGGCCCTTGTTTAACTTTTTGTTTTTCCCAATCGTATTGATGTACCATAGTCTGAGCATTTCCCATTCCGCTATTGTATGATGTTCTACGAATGTGTATTCTTTTTATAATTTCACCAGCAAATTTTATATTACCACTAGTTTTGCCTTTTGGTCTACCATAACATATAGTAGGGCAATTTATCATACCAGCTGAATAATACATTCCACCCCAATATGTCACATGTAATTTAGCGTGCTTGATTAAAGAAAACATTTTTTCTTCACCGTCAGAATATTTTAATCTTTTAATTTTATAATCGGTGTATTGTTCTATATTATCAATAATGCGTTGTTGACGTGGATCCCATCCACCTCTCCATTTATTACCTATTCCAGATTTTTCCATAGAATGAACAGAGATATAATCACCATCACCTATCCATTGTCTATCTTTATTAAGAGGCCATATACAACCAGCAGAATATCTTAAATTTAATTCCCATACATCTTTTTTATATAAGTAAACTGAAAAACTAATTCCACAAGACGGTGGATGAATATTTCTTAAAAACCACATTACACTATCTAATTGTGTATATGCATTTATTTTATTTACTTTTCTAGTTTTACATCTTTCAGGTATTAATACACAAAACTTCTTAGGTTTATCTTGTAATCCTATTTCGTGTAAAAACTGAGTTTCCCATAGATGATAACTAAATCTATCTGTTATGGGTAAATGAGATTTAGTTGTATGCAAGTCATATACTATTAAAGTATCATCAAGGTTTGCTCTCTCATTACATCCAAGATTTATATCTTTATAATGCTTCAGCCCATTTTCTTTCATGGCATTGCCAACACTCTCCACAATTATTTCCATATATACATGACATAGTCATATCCCATAGATCCACTATATCATGAATCTGATATAATGTAAATACATCTCTTTTATTCATATTATAAAACATTCTACCGTCTTTTTTATTAGGTTCATATCTATCGTATATACATTCAGGAAAATTATTTTTCTCTTGTTCTTCTCTTGATGGACTCATTGTAACACCAGATATATGAGGTGCTGTTATACTGTGATGTTCTTTCCAAGCCTTTACCAATTCTCTACGAGTAGACATAAAATCACCATTGTAACTAATGGATTTTATATAAGGTGTAACTTCTCCATTAAAATATAAAATAACATTATGATATGGTTCTGCACTCATTCCAACAGGATAGTCAGAATACGAAAAAAACTGTGTACTAATGTTTCTGGTTTTGGTATAATGTATATGGAGATACAATGCAAGAGCTGAGTCAGGGCCACCAGATATATCATGACAGACTTTTGATGTATCATACTTCTCGTGGTACTCATCTAAAAAATCAACATAAGACACTTTGATCTCTCCATTTATCATTTACATAATTTATTATAATACTGATTCTATCTGATTGTAATGGTTCTAATCCATGTAATTCTGTACCTGTATTATCAAACCACCAACCAGTATTAACTCTAGCTTCAGTAGGACCATTATCAAAGTATGTACTTGCTGGTGCATCTGTTAGATAAATTTGCATTGTATGAATTTTTGCAACATCGTCAACATGCTGTTCTAACCAACTGCCCTTCTGATCTTTACATAATTCTAATCTTAATTTACCCTTACTAGATTGAAATTTATGTACGCAATATTGAAAGGATGGATAGTCATATTGATGCATCCATATTCTATTTTTATTATCTGTTCGTTTACCTTCTAAAAAACCCCAAGGTAAATCTCTACTATCATGCAAAATATCTTCTATTATATTGCGAGGTAAGATATTTTGTATTGTGTTAATGTTCATTATATATAAACCTATGAATAGAATAGTCTTTAGTATTTATATCGATATACCAAAATCATTATTAGACGCTCAGCCTCCGCATCATGGAGAAACTGAAGATAAAAACATAAAAGCAAAAAGAGAGTTTGCTAAACACTATTCATGGCTATTAGAGCATCAAAAAGAATATGCAAATAATATAGGTGCTGAATACAAACATTATGTATATGATCAAAAATATATTGATTTACAAAAATGGTATAATGATAATTATCCTTATATCACCGAATATAATATAGTTAATTTTTATAAAATACATTTAATGTATGAGCTAGCTGAAGAATATGATGAAGTATTATATTTAGATTTAGATGTCTTACCTGTTACAACAGAAAATATATTTGAAAAACATGATATACAGAAAGGCGTACTAATAAAGAAAAATGCACATGGTAAATTAATAGATTCCAGTTATTTAAAATATAAAGAACAAGAATTTTTAGAAAAAAATATCAATAGTAGTATTAGAAGTCCATGGGCAAAATGGTGGAATAGCCGTGCCTTATGTTTGAACTATGGTAAACCTTTAAATGATATTCCAGTTTATAATACAGGAATTGTTGGCATCAATAAACATTGGCTTGATAAAATAGATTATTTTTCTGACTTTGATGAAACTCTTGAAGAGATGAAAGAATTAAAAGAAGAAGAAAAATCCATGTGGCCACGATTTGTTCAAGCAATGTTTGGATGGGATAATGAAACTATATGGGGATTTAAATGTCATATGAACGATGTACCATCAGTATGGTTAGACGGTAATTGGCATATGTTTTTAGATAAGAGCACTATTATAACTGAAGGATGTAAATTAATCCATATTGTCAATAAAGAATTTGAAGCCGTAAGAGACTGGTATGAAAAGAATAATATTTAGTATATTCAATGGCAATGTTGATCAAAATAATGGCAGTACAAGTGATTATAAACTATCTCAATTCAACAAATATAAACCACAATTAAAAGCATGCAAAGAAAAATATGCTTTAAAATGTAAATCAGATTTTTTTCTTCACGAAATAGATATTACTGATTATGATTCATTACAATTTGAGAAGATTATACTGTTTGAAAAATATGCTAATGATTATGATGAGGTATTGTATTTAGATTTTGATGTAGTACCGATGAGTAAAGCAAGAAACATTTTTGAATTTGTAGATACATCAAAAATTGCTATGCATCCATTGCGGAGAGATTTAAAACATAACAAATTAAGAAATGCACTAAACGATGGATGGATTGATGGCCAAAGGGTATTTACAAAAACGTGTGCTAAAAAGGCTATGTTATTATTAGAAGGTATAAACGGTAATGATTTATTGTATAATACCGGAGTTACTCTAGGTAATAGCGAAATTATAAAAAAGCTGCAATTCACTGAACAAATAGAATATATGAATAATCTTCTTGACAATTCAAAAGAAGACACTCTATTTCCAAAAGAAATATCAGATAACTTTTTTTATAATAATGAAGTTTATATGTCTTATTTAATAGAGCGAGATAATATACCACACATAGACTTAACTGAAAATTGGAATTTTATAATAGATGATGTACAGTCACATCCAACTTCTACGGGTGAATTATTACATTATATAAAAAAAGAATTTGAAACGGTTTTTGATTTATGAGAATAATTTGTGTAAGAACAGGCGATAAATTTGATCGCTGGTATGAAGACAATTTAAAATATATGATAGACAAATATTCTTGTCTAGAATATAATGAGTTCGTAGTTATAAGAGATGAAGAATACGAAGGTGTATTTAATAAGTTACAAATGTTTGATCGATATAGAGATGGGCAAAATTTATATTTCGACTTAGATGTAATTATTAAAGGTAATTGTAATCAATTTATAAAAAAAGATTTTCATTTATGCCATGCATGGTGGAGAAAAGAATATCACACACCATTGAACAGTTCTATAATGTCATGGGAAGGTGATCAATCTCATATATTTAAATTCTTCGAAGAAGATACAGAATTTTTTCAATTTAAATATCATTTAGGAATAGATCAGTTTATCTATGAGAACATAGATTATAATATGTACGGTTGGATGGATAATTATTGTTCATACCAAACTGTAACTAAAGAAGAAAGTTATGATGTTTATTTATTTAATCAGGGGCATCAGAAGATGAAGGACCCTTCATGGTATCGTAAATTTCTATTGCCACTCTAAAAGCTTCTAAGGGAGTTGCGGCTCTACGTAGACGTCTTTTAGAATCTTTGTCTTTGCATTCTTTTACAAAATCTTTTTCGAATAAATTTATTTTTACATAAAATAATTTTTCTTTATGAATTTTCTCATCATAATCATCAAATAAAAGATCGACTAGTATTTTATTAAAATCACTGGTTCCACCATCGTTCATATTCACAAGCCATCCACGGTCTTTTGCTATTTCTATAACTTTTTCTTTAAAAGCTTCTTGTGAATCATGTATATATGACCAAGTGTTTTCGTTTATCTCATCATGAGTTGTATATGTTAATAGCTCATTCAACGAAACTTCGTCAGCCGTAGAAATAACTATTTCATGTAAATTAGTTTCAGGATTATCATCATCTTCCCAATAAGTAGTTATTTCCGTATGAGCTTCATTAGAAAAATATGCATTTACATATTTTAAATTACCAAACATTGACATAATTATTCCTTTATTTTGCACCATCTAACACATTGATGTAATGTTTTATCAGAATCTTTCCATGATTCTTCTAGTAGTTTCCACCATGGATGATTATTTATAGTATTAAAATCATTATTAAATATATTTAATTCTTTCTTATTTTTATTGTATTCTTTCATTACATATTGTTTATCACCTTTCATATAGTTGTTATTAACTAAATAACAGCACGGATAAACTTGGCCATCAATATTATATAGTAATCTGTTTTTCACTCTCCATTGACATTTAATCGACATGTATTAACCTATTTGTCTTATAAACATCTACTGATTTTTCTAATATTTGTTTATTATTATTTTCATCTGTAAATTTAAAAACATTTCCACTAGGCCACCTATTACTCGATACCCATTTATGTTGAGCTCCACGTACATTACACATTTCAGCTATTTTATCTATATACTTTTCGTTATGTTTAAATACAACAGTAAATCCTTGAGCCCGTGCGCCAGACAGTACAATAGTTTCCATATGATTTAAAATTTTATATAAGTCAGTTTTTTGCCTATATTTTTCATGCATCTGTTGATCTATACCATCGACTGTAAATACAACAGTTAATCTATCTCTACACGTAATTCCTAGAGACCACCACCACTCTTCATCTCTCATCGATCCGTTTGTGCTTAAAGTAATTTTTGTAAATTTACTATTTTTTATTATATATTCACATATTTCAAAAATATCTTTATTCATACACGGATCTCCCCATGTACCACATATCTCAAAGGTATGGATTGAATTTAATTTATCTATTGGAAACGATTTTTTAAATTTATTTAAGTCCCATTGTATAAGCTCTAACCAATCTACTTTAGCTAAACCTATAGGATTTGTCCTATGACACTGTGGACATGCAGCGTTACAATATGTAGATAAATCGATCCATGCAATTTGATTTCTTGATCTTATCCAACTCATATTCTACCTATGATCATATATCTATCGTAATCTTTAAATTGCATTTTATTTGCGTATAATAATTCTTTGAATTTAGTTCTAGATTTAAAGTCATCTAAACTATCAGAACAATTTATATGATCAACTACATCGTAATAATTATTTGATTGTATAGCAAATATAGTACCTTTATTCAAACTAGAAAATATTAGATCTATGTATTCTTGTTTTATATGTTCTATACTTGTGTTTATATAAACTTGACAATCCTTAACTAGATTAATGTCAAGTACTGTGTCTAATGTTTTAAATTCTATGTTATCAAATAAAAATTTACCCATGATCTCACAACCTGGGTCTATATCTGATGAAGTTATTTTTATATTGGGAAATTCTTTTCTTAGCAAATAACCGGTTAATCCTAACCAGCCTGCTGCAATATGTACATCTTCATTATATAAAAATTCTGTAAGTTCGTTGACTAGCCATTGTTTACTTTTCCAATGGCTTTCAGCTAAACCATTGCCAACATCACGTATACGAAATAATTCTAAATCTTGTATCTGATTATCGTAAATGTATTCAACTAATTTAAACCCACGTTTAAATACATCTATATCCATTATTTTAATTTTTTATATAAAGCTTCTATTAATGTTTCTGCTTTAAATTTATTACCTTCTACTAAATTAATTGCATCTTGGTTAGTATTTAAAGTTTTAATTATGTTAATTAAATTTGGTATTGCAACTTCTATTTTTTCTTGAGATATATTATCATTTACATATTTGTTAATAGATAATATTTTATCTTTACTTTCTTTTTCTAATTTATAAAATAAAGAATGCATCAGAAGAGGTTTAATTTTTAATGATTTTATTATATGTTCTAAACTCTCTTTATACTTTTCGAGTGAATTTATTTCTTTTTCATATACATCTTTAGCTGCTTTTTTAGCTATTGAATCCATATATCTTTTTGATTGTAATTTATAATTTGCTGTATTATTAAGTATGGTTTCGTTATCTATTCCCATAGATTCGATTTGATCTCTTTCGGGCCCTGATGCTTCTATGTACATCTCTTGTCTATTATCATCGTCATCATAAAATAAAACATATAATGTATCATGCGCACTATTTGTATAGCGCACATTTTCAATTTTCTTAAACATTATGCCTCGTACATTTTTAAATAATATGTGCTAATAGTTTGTGGCGTACCAGATGGAAATTCTTGTGTACGATAATCATCAGTGCCTACATAACGCGTTTGATATGTACTATCATCGAGTTTTGTATCAGTCATACCAGATCCTAATGTTACTCCAGAGCCGCCAATGCGATATCTAATTTTAGAACCTGCTTCTTCGCTTGCTACATGCCTCATACAATTTTCTAGTATACCGTCAATACCAGATTGTGAATATTCTTGTAAATTTTTATCAGAGCTTCTTACAAACAGCATTTCTTCCATAGAAGGCGCAGATATATTATTTGCTGCTAATAAATAATAATTAGTTATTGTTTCTGGCTGGTCTTGAGTTTCACCTATTCCGTCTGCTGTATATGCATCTGCATCCGCTCGTGTATCTCTAAATACAACATCAGTACTTACCGCAGTATATCCAGATAATGATGTACTAGTATGTATACGATATGTACCTGGTTGACCAACGGCACTTAATATAGTATCTATGGCAGGAAAAATAAATGTATCGTACATATCAGTTAATGTCATAGACTTTATATTACCACCATCTTGGTATATAGGAAAAGCTATGTTACCAGTATCAGGTGACGCTGTAGTATTAGCAGTTGCTTGATTTAAATAATCATATGTAACATTAACCGTACTAACATTAGGAGTTTCTTGCTCTGTATCAAAATTTGTTACATCTGTTGTAGATGCACCAGCTTGAAGACGAGAGTCAGTCATAGCGGACAAGTTACCATTATTTGTAGATTTGCGTGTTAGTGTGACAGATGGATTAGCGCCATACAAATATCTGCATCTGTTTTTGACAGCATTTCGCTGAGCATCTGTCATTTCTATCAGGTCGTTAGAACCTGTTAGAATTAGTGGTCGTCTTACAGCCATAACCTATACCCACGGATTAGTTCTAAATGTATTCGCGCTATCGTTGTCAAACCTTGCAGGTCCGTATATTTTTCTTAATTCAGTTCCATTAGATGCAAATATTTTTAAAACTGTCATAGCATCAAAGTGATAACCTTGGATTGCTGAATCATCAATATTGTCACCTTCAACAGCGTCTTGTTGAATCATTTGATTTGTAATAGATGAATCTAAAATATGACTTGAATCAACCTGATCATCAGCAATCATGTGATTTAATACTGTATCAGAATCTAATGTAAATAATTTTGAATTTATTTTACCATCACTATCTACAATTCTGTTAATAGCATCGACAAGAGTTAAGAAAGTACTATCGGACGATTCTCTATAGTTTAGGTCTGCTTGACGACCCATATCACTATCCATAGAATTGATACCAGATACTACGCTACTATCGCCTCCTGACGTATCAAGTATAGATAAATCTCCAACTTGTTCAGCTAGTGTATTGGTTTTTAGACGAAAACCGTTTATAGTGTCCGTGAGATTTACCTTAATAATAGCCATTTTATAACTTCTCTTTTATGGTTAGTAGCAACTCTTTTATATCTGACATATCTTCTTTTAACATTTCAACGTCATCTATCAGTTGCTTTTTTCTTTCTTCCTCTTGTGCCATAGCAATCTTACGTGCTTTAGCTGCCCGTATCTCTGAACTATTTATATTCAATATAGCACCTGAGTTTGGATCACGCGCTAGTCCGGGTTTTCCTTCAACTCTAATCATGTAGCCATCGCAATAATTCGTAAGTCTCTTATAACTGGTACTTTTGCTGAGTTAGTTGATCTAAATACAATCTTTAACTGGAATGTAGTAAATGCTGGGTTAACGCCGCCTAGACCGCCATCTAGATATGAGTATTCTCTAAATACATCTGGATTATCATCTGAAGGTGGATAGTTCTCTGGGTTAATTGGACTCCACTGTTCAGTAAATATCGAATCAGAAGCACCACTATGAGTACGTACATAAACATCAAAGTTTGCGTTTGCTGGTCTATTAGCTGCAAATAAGATTTTTAATCCAACAGCTTCTTCAGCTAGTGTAACTGGT
>Ga0160423_10002634_pt1 | contig 14961 bp, 11 predicted proteins | sample CRUFie14St8metaG_FD_108191 | JGI IMG/M metagenome (GOLD analysis project Ga0160423, IMG submission 108191) | Marine microbial communities from the Costa Rica Dome - CRUD Field 142mm St8 metaG | ecosystem: Environmental > Aquatic > Marine > Oceanic > Photic zone | place: Costa Rica: the Eastern...
GGTGCAAGGATGGGGACCGCAGCCGCGCTGGGGGGGCGGATACATTGCGTGGGCCTGAGGGCGCTGGAGATGCAGCGGGTGCGGGCCCTGAGGGCGACCCTCGCGTGCAGGGTCGGCCATCGCGCCGCGAGGACGTCGACGCTCCGTTGGGGTTGCGCCTCGCAGCTGCTGGCCGCCAGGAGCACGCGGGCCAAGGCGACCGACGCCGCCGCGGCGGAGGCCTCTGAGGAATCGTCGTCGTCGTCGTCGGGCTGGCGCTCCCTCGGCCTGGGGGAGGAGCTCGCGTCGAGCCTCGCCGGGTCGGGTTTTCACTCGCCTTCCGAGACCCAGCGGTTGGCCATTCCCAGTGTGGTGGGCGGAGGGGACGTCGTCATCGCGGCGGAGACCGGGAGCGGAAAGACCATCGCGTACCTCGCCCCCGTGCTGCAGAGGCTCCTGTCGTCGTCCCTCAAGCCCAATGACGATTCGGGCGCGCCCGAGGTCGGTCTGGTCCTGTGCCCCAACATCCAGCTCTGCAAGCAGGTCTCTCGGGTGGCCAAGGGAATAGCAGAAGGGTTGGGGCCCCCGGGGGCGCGGCCCAGGGTGGTGGACGCCACCGAGGACGGCTACTTCGAGGGCGACGGGCCGTCCGCCGCGGCGGCCATGGTGGTCTGCACCCCCAGCATCTTTGAGAAGACCTTTGTGACGTACAAGGCGGGCGCTGCGCGGGTGGACCTTCGGGTGACCACTCTGGTTTTGGACGAGACCGACATGCTGCTGACGGGAGGCTTCGAGCCCGCGACCTCGTCGATCTTGGAGTGGTGCCAGTGGGAAGACCGGCAGCTCAAGATTGACAGCGTGCTCGAGGCGACGGGAATGTCCTACGACGACTTTGTTGCCTTGCCCTACAAGCACAAGAGAGGGGCGTACAAGGCCGGCCTGCGGGGGATGGCAGAGGCCGGGTGGCGGTTGCCCGCCAGGGTCATTGACCCGGACCCCCCGTTCTCGAGGTGCCAGTACATTTTCGCGGGGGCCACCATCCCCGATTACGGCACAAAGTCGGTGCAGGGGAAGATCCAAAAGTGGTGCCCGGACGCGTCTTGGGTGAGGGGAAGGGGACTTCACAACCCGAGTGCCTTCAAGGGCAGGATGGAGCAGGAGTGGCGCGAGGTCGGGTCCATGGGGGACGCCTACGCCGCGCTGGCGGAGGCGTTGGCCGCCTCCTCCCCCTCCGGCGGGGGAAGGGTGATCGCCTTCAACAAGGACGTCAGGCACGCCGTCGAGTGCGCGGAGGTGCTGAGGGGGGGTCGCGAGGGCCTTGACAGGGCGGTCCTCGAGTTTCACAGGTCCGTCCCGCTGGACGAGAGGATGGCGAACCTCGAGGAGTTCAGGAGGGCTGAGGACGCCGTCCTGGTCTGCACCGACGCGGCGTCCAGGGGGCTTGACATTCCGGACGTCTCTTGCGTTGTTCAAGTCGGCTTTGCGGCCTCCGCGGTGGATTACGTGCACAGGATCGGCCGAACTGCGAGGGCCGGCAAGATGGCCCGGGTGGTGAACGTGTACACCCGGGAGAGCGAGGACTTGGTGAGGTCTGTCAGGGAGGCCATCCGAGGAGGCAGGCCAGTGCAGGACGCCTTCAGCCGCAAGAGGAGCTTCAGGAAGCGGATCAGAAAGGAGTCCAAGAAGGAGGGCCGCGGCGGGGGGAGGAGGTGAGCGAAGGGGACTGGTCAAAATAATAAGAAATGCATCAAATAATACATTTGGTGTCCCGTATATAGTTTTTGATCCCAATCGTTCCCCCCAATCTATGGTACAAAAAACAACAACAGATGAAAGAGGGCTACTCGGTCTGCTGGAACACGAGTCCCACGACGCTGGCCATCCCCATGAGAACCCCGAGCAGGCCGACCACCAGGGCGGTGATCTGCGTCCGAGAAAAGTGCTCTTCCCCAAGGTATGTGGACAGCCCCCTGTTTCTCCACTTCTCCTTTTCCGCCTTGTAGCACAGCATGGCCGGCAGGATGAAGCACACGAAGACTCCCACCGTTGGCCCAGATAGCTCGAGGCCGAGCGCCAGGTCGCCCACCAGCCTAGCCAGAACGTAAATCACTGCGAGGAGGATGATAGTCTCCAGCGAGGAGATGGCCAAACCGAACTCCTCCTTCCCCGTGAGAATTAAGTTTACAGTGTGCCTGAAGGGCAGGATGATCAGCGGCATCTTCAGGATGTTTGTCAGCGAGATCATCGCGCCTGCCACCAGCATGAGCTTGTCGTTGTGGAAGCCGTCAAGAATCATCGAGTACTTTCCGGTAGCCTGTCCAAAGTAGAGGTACCCCAAGAGGCCAAAGCAGGCGTAGACAAAGCAGGTGAAGGCCATGGAGCAGTGGATGACCGTGTTGATGTGCCTCTTGTGCTCCCCGAGCTCGGTGTAAAGGCCCACGACGTTGAACTGGGAGGCGTAGGCGAGCCCCTGGATCGGCAGCGCCAGCGTCGCGATGGGCGAGTCGACAAAGAGGTCTATCTTGGAATCCTTGGCGACCCCGTGCTGGCAGAACCTGATCCCCATGAAGATGAACACGAGGAAGATGCTTAGCACGGCCCCGCTGCTGGACCACTTGAGCGGGGAAAGGTTGTTCGGGATGGAGATGGGGTAGATGATGGCCACGCACAGCAACATGACGAACCAGTACTGGCAGTACCAGTGGTCGTAGTTCTCGGTCTTGAGGGCGTGCTGCCAGATCGGCGTGAGGAGGTCCGCGATCGCGATCAGGACCGACAGGCTCGCGCACAGCAGCAGGGCGACGAGCGAGACGTTCACGATGAGCTCGCCCTGGTGGCCGTAATAGTATCGTCCCAGCTCTTGCAGGTTCGTCGTGTTGGACTGCTTGGCGGCCTTGACGAGGAAGACCAGGGATATGTCCGACAAAATGGCCATCGCGATGATGAGCACCGTGCCCGTCACCGCCCCGCTGTAGTACACTGCGATGGGCAAGGCCAGCATCCCGGTCCCCATAGAAGTCGCCATGAGGTTCGCGCTCGCCCCAATCATGGCTTTGAAGGCCTCAAAGGTGATGGGAGGCGTCGGGGAGTCGTCGTAGGGCGTTCGCGAACGCGACCGCGGCCGCCCGGGGATGTCTAGCGCCGGCCTCGGAAGCAACGACGCGCTTTCGCTCATGGTGTCCAACAGCGCCTCCTCCACCTCGTTCGCTCCCGACCTCCTTCGGCTGATTGCGTAGGTCGACGGGGAGTCGACCACGGAGGCTTCGATAGACTCGATATTCGCTCTCTTGTCCTGCGGCAGCTTGAGCTTCATCGCGCCGCTCGGGTACCAAGGTGCGCGCGGGAGCGCCTTCAATCCCCCCCCCCCCCCCCCCCCCCCCCGCCCCCCCCGGTCCCCAGGGCCCGGCGGGGAGCCCCTCACCCCCCCCCCCCCCCCTCCCCGGCCCAGGTGCGCTCTCCTTCCCTCCTGGCTGCCGACCTCGCCTAGTCAGATGATGGGGGCAGGCTCCCCGGTTTTCAGGGAAGGTCGATTCCATAGAAATCGCGTGCTTCGCAAATTGGGGGGGATCCCGGGAATTCTCGGAATTTTCCTAGAGTTTTTTTTTTTTCTCTGAACTGGCGAGTTTTTCGCGCATCTTTACTAGCAGGAGCCCCCTTCCGCGACGCCATGACCGGAGCCTCCACCGCCCAAGGACCAAAAGAGAGAGAAAATAATTGGGAGATCGCCGCATCGCGAAGAGCAACAAGTCGTTGCTTCAGTAGAAGTCACTATTCACCACTTCGCTCTAATTATTCAGAGAAGCCCCACATCGCATCCAAATACGACGCTCCCCCGAGCTCACAAAGTACTGCGGTGCCTTGGGGTCCGGGTGCACCGTATCTCCGGACCCACTGTTCTATGTTCCTATGCGTGTCCCCACAGTTCATTGCAAGGTTGAGGCAATCGGACGCGTTCCAAGGACAGTCGTTGGTTGCGACCAGCCACTTGAGGGTCTGGAGCCTCCCCGCCCTTACGGCCGCGAGCGCGCACGTCCCACCCCACGGCAAAGAAAATTCAGACCGAAGCCACTTCAAAACTTCAAGGTGCCCTCCATCCGCCGCAGCAGCACACACCTGTGGCCGTCCAGGGGACGCCTGTTGATCAGGGCCCGGGCAGCCATGCGATCTGAGCCATTTGAGCACAGCAAGATGGCCATGGCCAGCTGCAGCCAAGAAGGCGTCGGCGTTCCAAGGGCAACCGTTCTGCCTGAGATACGCCAAAATCTCGATTGAACCTGCCTCAGCCGCCCCAGTGCACGCCGAAGCATTCCAAGGGCAGGGCGGGTCCAAGCTCTCACGGAGCCACTTGAGCACCTCGAGGTGGTCACCTTCGGCGGCCTTCATGGCGACGAAGGAGCTGATGGGCGCTTTGCAAACCCCGCAAAGAAACTTCAAATTATCCAAGTTTCCCGCAACAGCCGCAAAGGCGGTCGAGTAATGGTTGAGCGGGCAACCCTCGCTCCACAAATACTGGAGCATCTCAACCGTTCCTCCCTTGGCGGCCAGCGAGAAGGTCGCGCCATCCAAACTGAACGGGCAGGGTGGGTCTTCAGATCGTGCCCACTTCAAAACTTCCAGGTGCCCTCCCTCCGCCGCCTCAGAACAAGTGTCCTCATTCCAAGGGCACGGCGGGGTTTGTGCTCTGCACCACTTCAAAACGTCCAGGTGCCCTCCCGCCGCCGCCTCTGCACAAGTCCTCCAATTCCAAGGGCAAGGCGGGTCCTGGGCTCTGGCCCATTTCAAAACGTCCAGGTGCCCTTCCCTCGCCGCATTCTCGCAGGTCTCTTCGTCCCACGGGCAACCACCCGCCCTGGCGAACCGCAAGACCTCGATCCTGTTATGTTCCGCAGCCTCGGAGCAGACGAACTTATGCCAGGGGAGCTCCAGAGCCTCAGTCGCCCAGCTCAATACTCCTAGATCTCCGGCTTCTGCGGCGCTGGTCAGTAAGTCCATGTTCAGGGGACCGCCTTCCTCCCACACGTACTCGATAATGTGCCTGTGTTTGTACCGCGCGGCCCAAGCAGCTGTGTAGGAATCCCAAGGCGCCCCGCGCGCTCTCAACCACTTCAGAACAGAAAGGTACCCAGACTGGGCCGCGAACGCGCACGTCCACACATCCCACGGTGCTTTGATATCATAGAGCCATGTCAGCACGTCCATGTGCCCGTTCCCCGCAGCGAATTTGAAGTGGTCTTCGTTCATCGCACAGCCGTGTTGGTCCCGAAGCTCCTTCAAGACATCCAAGTGGCCGTGCTTTGCTGCTAGGCTCGCGAGGGTCATCAACGCGCGTTCGTAATCCAATCCCCGCGCGTGCTCCGCTTTACACACATAGTGAAACCACCTCACAAGGTCTGCGCTCATGCTTGGGAACCTATTTTGATCAGTCTGGGTACCCAACCCGAGCCCGCCCGAATACAGCTCAACCCTGAGGTCCGTTCTCAGCGTTGGGTGCAAGCAGTTTTGACAGCGACAGCCCTGCTGTGTGTTTTCTCTTCCCATTAAAACGAGGACGTCCCGCTTGACAATCGACCTGAACCGCTTATCGACGCTTGAAAAAGAATACAAGCTCGGGGGGTCGAGTCTTTGTGCTATGTTCAGCCACAGGGCGTCCGGCAGCTCGGGGAGGTCCCTCGGGGGGCTGGGTGTCTTCTCCGCCTTCGCCCTTGTCCCGCTCCCTCCCGCGTTCAAGAATCCGCGCCTCATCTTCTCCTGCGACACTCCTGCGGGCTCGAGGGGCACGAGGTTCTTTGGAGGGCTGGTGGTCTCCGCCTTCGACACTCCGCTCCCTCCCGCGTTCAAGAACCCGCGCCTCATCTCATCTTCTTCTGTATGATCGCGAGCTACAGCTGTCGGAGACTGTCCGAGGCGATCGCGATCGATCGGGAGAAGGCGCGAAAAAAAAAAAAACAGTCGGTGGTGGGGTCAGCGGAGAGGGGGAAGAAGAACCATGGGGGCCTCGGATGACCTCCAGAGGATGAGGGTGGCGGACCTGAGGGACGAGCTCGCGAGGCGGTCGCTTGATACGGGCGGCCTGAAGGCGGCCCTCGTGTCGCGGCTCGCGAAGGCGCTGAGGTCGGAGAAAGAGACGTCTTCTTCGAGGCGGGAAGCGGAGCCCCAGATCCGGGAGAGGGAGAGGGGAGAGACCGACCGAGGCGGCGTGGATCGAACGAGGACGAGGTGAGGACCCCGCTGCCGCCGCTGCCACCCTTTGCTCGTGTTGCGAGCCGCGGGACCCACGGGTCGAGAGCCCTCGGTCGAGAACTTGATCGGTCTTCCGTTACGCTGACTTTGTATTTTTTTTCCCTGCTCGCCCTTCCCCTCGGCAGCTCCATGCCGGACTCGGTTTACGAGGACCCTGACGAGGAGACCTTTCGGATCATCGTGGCCACGGACAACCACCTCGGGTACAAGGAGGACGATCAGATCAGGAAGGATGACTCCTTTGATGCATTTGACGAGTGTTTCCGGATCGCGAGGGAGCGCAAGGCCGACCTCGTGCTCCTGGGCGGCGACATCTTCCACCAGAACAAGCCCAGCAAGCGAACCATCTGCAAGACGATCGAGATTTTGCGCCGGCACTGCCTGGACCAGGGGAAGAGGGTGGGCTTCAAGGTCCTGAACGGCAAGGAGGAAAACGTGTTCTCCACAAAGTTTGGCAGCACCAACTACGAGGACCCGAACTTCCACGTCGGGCTCCCCACCTTCACGATCCACGGAAACCACGACGACCCCGCCGGGGTGGACCAGGTCTCGCCCCTGGACATTCTGTCCTCTAGCAACCTGCTGAACTACTACGGCAAGAGCGGGATCGAGGGGGAGGGGATGGGGAGCGTGACCATCAAGCCGGTCCTGCTGGGCAAAGGGGACACCAAGGTCGCCCTGTACGGTTTGGGTTGGATCAAGGACGAGAGGCTCGCCAAGCTCTTCAGCACGCCCGACGGGGTCAAGTGGTTCACCCCCGACGGCCCGGACGACGAGTATTTCAACATCTTCACCGTCCACCAGAACCGCGTGCACCACTCTCCCAAGATGTGCATCAAGGAGTCCCTGTTTTGGCAGGGGCTGGACCTGGTGATCTGGGGGCACGAGCACGAGTCCATCCCGCACACCGTGCAGGCCGAGAAGTCGGAGTACGTCATCTCCCAGCTCGGCAGCACCGTGCAGACCTCTCTGACGGAGGGGGAGGCGAAGCAGAAGCACTGCATGATGCTGGAGATAAGAGGTTCCCAGTGGAGGACCACCCCCATACCCCTGCGCACGGTCAGGCCGTTCGTCTTCGACAACCTCAACCTGAGCCAGGAGCTCCCAACGGGGAACTCCTTTGGGGACGACGGCTTCGGGGACGGCGAGGGAGGCGCGGGCGCCGAGGACCGCTCCAAGGAGATCGAGGACGTCATCCACAAGAAGGTGGAGGACATGCTCAATTTGCTCGCGCAGGACCAGGACCCCTCGCTCAAGGAGAAGCTCCCGCTCGTGAGGCTGAGGGTGAACTACACCGGTTTCACGACCATCAACACCCAGAGGTTCGGCCAAAAGTTTGTGGGCCGGGTGGCCAACCCGAACGACATCGTAGTCTTCATCAAGAAGCAGGGCGGCACGGCGGGAGAAGAGGGCGCCGGGGGGAAGGGACTCAACCAGAGCACCAGGTGAGCGCCGCGCCCACCCTCATCGCATCGCCGCCCGCCCGGCTCAACCACTCGCTGACCTCATTCTCTCGTTTTTGCTTGTTTGGGGGCGTGCCGGTTGTTCCCAGCCGGGGGAACTTCATTCCTGACGCCCAGGAGCAGGACTGCATCGACAGGTTCATCGCGGACAACCTCACGGCGGACTTGGAGGTCCTCAAGGTGAAGGAGCTGAACCAGGCCCTGCACGAGTTCGTGGAGAAAGACGAGGCGAAGGCCTTCCACGCCTGCATTGACAAGGCGGTGGACAGGGCCACCTCGAGGGAGGCCAACGGCAAGACGGCCAAGCAGCACAACGAACTGGTGGAGGACCTGCTGGGTGCGCTGGAGGACGACGATGACGTGGCGGGAGCGGAGGCGACCGCGGGAAAGAAGAAGGGGAAGGGGAAGGGGAGGGCGGGGCCGAGCGGGGGCAAGAAGAAGCCGGCCGCCTTGGACAGCGACGAGGACTTTGCCCCGAGCGACGAGGACGACGGATTGGACGACTGGACCCAGAGGAAGCGGTCGCAGCCCGCCACTTCCTCGAGGGCAAGGGGAAAGCGGCAGAAGACGATACAGGACTACGCCCAGGAGTCCCAGCAGGGGGGCACGGGGCGTCCTGCGAAGAGGTCCCTGCCTCTGAGTTTCTCTCAGAGGGCGAAGCCGGCAAAGGCGGCGCCGCGGGCGTCCGGAAGGAAGAAGAGGGCGGCCGCGGCGGAGCGGGAGGAGGAGGCGGTGTGCTTGGACCCTGGCGGGTCGCAGGACTCCCTCGACTTCATGACCCCCGCGGGCACCGAGGAGGCGTCCAAGAAGATCACCAGGGGCGGCAACTTCTTCCAGAGGTCGAGGGGGAGGCAGACCCAGGGCGGGACCCAGGGCACGAGGGCACTGCCCAAGTCGTGGGGGAAGGCCCTGTGAGTTGTGAGTGATCATGAGATAAACGCATTCATTACCCCCCTCAAGCCCAATTGTAGTGTATACTGTAACCGGAAGTAGCCCCGAGACTATTCATCCGTTATTTCATGCCAGAGTCGAATCTTGAGGGGGAGGGGCGCGGGAAGCCCGGACAGAGCGCCAGCTGGACGGGGTGTGGCGCAGCCGAGCGTCGGCGAAGGGGTCGGGCGGGTGGAAGGGGGGGAGCGGGGGTGTTCGAAGGCGACGCCGGGAGCGGAGGACGGCGAAGGGGGGGAGGCCTGAGCGACGCGTTCGGGTTCACGACGAAGATGATCACGTATAGGAAGGGTTTCCCCTCGCCTTACTCTCTGCTCATCAGAGTCCACGGGGCGGCGTGGATCAGGACCATCTTGCCGGCTTTTGTTGCAGCCCTGGAGACTGTGATCCTGAACTTGACCTTGGGCGATGGTTCCAACGTTAAAGGGGTGGGCGACGTGGACGGATGGCGGCACCCCTACACCTACCAGACCTTCGCCTATATCGTAGGCTTCGCCATCGTGTTCAGGAATGGCTCGGCGTACGCCAGATACAATCAGGCTAGGAACGACCTGCAGACGGTGAGCGGGAAGCTCGTTGAGGCCGTCGTCCAGGTCTGCACTTTTGACCTCCACTGCAGCACGGAGCTCGCGAAGGGTAAGAGCCAGGAGTTCCGCAGGGCTTTCGTGCACCTCGTCAGCCTGCTCCACTCCGTGATGTTTCAGTACCTGCGCTCGGACTGGAACTTGGAGAACCTGAAGGTCCACCTTCCGGGCAAGCACCCCGTGCAGGACTCGCACAAGCTTCCGATGGTGAACAAGTTCTTCTTCTCGAGGTCGTACTGGAACACGATCCTTTGCCTGCAGACGACGCAGCAGGCCCAGGAGGTGTACAACTCGTTGATGCCGCTTCTGGTTGTGGGCGGCGTTGAAGAGGATGAGAAGGAAGCGTTGTACCCGCTGATGGACGGCGGGGACCTTTACATAGGCCACCTCGCCCCCGCGGCCGTCAGGGTTGAGACGGTGTACAGCTGGCTTCACCGGCTGCTGCTGGCGAGGCAGAAGGGCGGAGGTCTCGAGGTCCCTCCACCAGTTCTATCGCGGTCCTACCAGGTCCTGAACGACGCGATGCACGCCTTCAACCAGTGCAAGGGCGTGGCGGACATCCCCTTCCCTTTCCCGTACAGCAACGCCATCGTGCTGATCCTCGTGATCTACACGCTGACCGTGCCGATGCTGATGTGGGTCTGGGTGCAGAGCATTGGGTTCGGCGCGTTCTTGGCCTTCATCGCCACCTTCACTTACTGGACACTCAACGAGATTGCCAGGGACCTCGAGGACCCGTTCTTGTACGAACCAAATGATGTAAGCCCCCACATACCGACCGACCGACCGACTGACATTTCCTGACGTCCCGCCTCTCCCTCGTGTGTTGCACTGCCAGCTGCCCCTCCCTCGGATCCAATTCCTGTTCAACGAGCGCGTGCTTGCCGTGGAGAGGGAGACGGGCGGTTTGGAGAGGCCCCCGTGCCAGGCGGAGCTTTGCAGGGAGTGGCTCGGCCAGAACAGCCCGCTTTCGTACCAGACGGTCGAGTCGCACGACATCTACCAGAAGGTGGACTGGAGTAGCACGCCAGATGATAGCACCTACTTTAATTGCACCGTGCCGCCCAAGAAGGCGTTGGATCGGATCAAGACGATGAAGGCCTCAGGGATCTTCGCGAAGACCGTCTACAGGAACATCCAGAAGAACCTTAGGCACTCGGTGTGATTGCGCTCTAGTTTGCCTTCTCTCCCTCTCGTTATCGCCGTCGTGAGGGAGGGAGGAGGGAGGAGTTTTCCATTTATCATAGAAGAGGTGTAGACTAATGAATGTTGTTAGGAGTGTAGAGTACCACAAAGACCGCTTGTCTTCCCCAATGCATCGGGGCGCGTTTCCCTTGATCACGGATTCATGCCTCGCTCGCTCGAGCCTCGAGGCCCAATTCCCCGATTCCAAATGCGATGCAGTTCGCAAGGATCGAGGGCAAGGCGGGCGCCCACGGTGGGGGCCGAGTCGCGATGGCGTCCTCTACGGCGAACGTGGCGCAGACTTGGGAGAGCTCCGCTCCGCTCAGCTCTCGGCAGCAGTCCGTTTTGGACCTCCTGTCGCAGCCGTGCGCCCGGTTTCCCTTCGACGCGCCGGCGAATGCCTCCGGTGGCGCGCGGCACCGCGGGGAGCCGGCCACGAGCCAGGGGGGGGGGGACGGGAACGAGGCGAGCGCCAGCTTGGAGCGGAAGGTCAGCGCGAGCGAGAACCAGGTCTTCACCTCGTCCGAAGAGTTCTACAAATGGTTCGCGGAGGTGGAGGCCATGTACCTCTCGGTTTCCGAGAGCAAGTTTCTAGAATATGCCGAGGACCTCAAGGGCCACTCAGCGTCGCTTGAAGCCATCATCGGCCAGTGTGACGACGCCCTCGCGCAGTACGACAACCTAAAGCTGCAGCAGCTGAACGTGCGCTCGAAGACGCAGTCCGTCCAGGCCCAGTGCGAGCGCCTTTCGAGGGAGAGGGAGCAGCTGGAGGAGTTTGCAAATGCCGTGAAGTCCAAGCTCGAGTTCTTCGACGAGCTCAAGCGGATCGGCGACCAGATGGGAGCCCAGCAGCACCACCAGGGGAGCGCGGAGGACTACGTGGACTCCCTCGGCAAGATCGATGATTGCGTGGCGTACCTGTCGTCCAACACCCAGTACCTCGACGCGGGGTCTTATCTCGCAAAGTACCGCGTCCTTCAGAACAAGGCCCTCGCCTCCGTCAAGCAGTTCGTCTGCTCTTCTTTCGCGAGGGCCACGGAGGAGGTGCAGGCCGCACAGTCCAAGCCCTCCGCCGAGAACGAATCCTCCAGCAGCGCCACCGGGATCGAGACTGCACTGCTGTACGTCAAGTTCAAGGCCGCTGTGCCGGACTTGAGGAGGGTGATTGGCGCGATTCAGGGCAGGCTGAACAGGCAGGACTACTCGAGGCTGATGCACGATCTCCAGGGCTTCTACGGCGAGAGAAGGGTGGAGATCCTGAGTGAGGCCGTGGAGGAGCACCTCGTGGGCTACCAGAGCTCTAATGAGCTCCCCATGCTCCTTAGGCTGGGCTGCGCGTACCTGATCCAAGTCACGCAAATGGAGTACCAGCTTTTCCGGTACTTTTTCCCGCAGTCCGACCCGCAGGTCCTCCAGGTTGTGGTCACCCCGCTTTGCACGATCCTGTACGAGATCGTCAGGCCGTATTTCATTGCCATGTACGACGTCTCGGGGCTGTGCGCGATCGTGTCCATCCTGAAGTGCGAGATCTTGGAGGGCCAGTTCCGCGGGGAGAGGGCGGAGCAGCTGCAGGCGATGAGGCCGGTGGTCGAGGAGATCCTCGCAGACGCCCAGGAGCGGCTGGTGTACTCCATGCAGCATTACATCAGGGACGAGATTGCTTACTACGCCCCCACCGCGGAGGACTTGTGCTTGGAGCCGCCGCCGCCGGAGGAGAAGAAGGAGGAGGAGGAGAAGAAGGGGGGGGACGGAAAGGCCACGACGTCCTCGGGGGCGGCGGGGGAGAATGGCGGTGCCGAGCAGGGCAAGGCGACGGGATCAGCGGACCTTGCCAACCTCTACCCTGCCGTGCAGAACACCCTCGTTTGCCTCTCCAAGACTTACGGTTGCCTGGAGCTGGAGACATTCGGTGGCCTGGCCCAGGAGTGCGTCCAGTACTGCACGGAGGCCTGCATCGTGGCCAGCCAGGAGATTGCCAAGTCTGCGGGCCTGCTCGACTCCCAGCTCTTCCTGATCAAGAACCTGCTGGCCCTCAGGGAGCAGCTCTCGCTCTTCAACGTCGACTTTGGCAGCGATGAGACGGAGCTGGACTTTTCTCACATGCGGGACCACATGCGGCGGATCCTGAGGGGGGAGTCCTCTCTCTTTGCGCTCGGGTCCTCGAACGCCGTGTTCCAGCTGCTTGGTAGCGCCAGGCCGAGGGTCAGCAGGATGCGGCTGGACAGCAAGAAGGAGCTGGAGAAGAGGTTGAAGACGAGTTGCGAGTCGTACATCATGGGCGTCACCAAGTTGACCGTGGAACCCATGCTGTCGTTCATCACCAAGGTCACCGCCACGAGGGTGGCGAGCACCAAGAAGCCCCTGAAGGACCACGCCTTCGCCACACCCTCCAAGCTCGTGGAGATCGTGAGCGGGGTCAACGCGTCACTGCAGGGGCCCCTGCAGGAAACCATAGGAAGGATGGGGCGGTACCTCGACTCGCCTACCACCAACGCCGTGCTGTTCAAGCCGATCAAGTCCAACATCGCGGAGGCCCACGGCCAGATTGCCAGGCTGCTGGAGACGGAGTACGACCAGGAGACCATCGAGATGGTGCCACTGATGCCGCCGCCAAAGCTCATGGCCATCCTGGACGGCCTGGCGTGAGGTCGAGGAGGAAGACTACTAAGGTTTCAGTTTCCTGTTGTGTTTGTCGTCACCGCAAGAAAACCCTTGCCTCCCTCCTTCTCTCTCTCTCACTCTCTCTCTCTCTGTCTCCGCCCATTGCTCGTGGGGCGCTCGTGGGGCGCTCGTGGGGCGCTCTGGGGCACCAGCCGCTACAACCAAACAAATGATTTTGAGCTGGAATTTCGGATTTCGAGAGAGTAGAAATCGCCGAGTAACGGCTGAGAGCGGATTGCGGGTTGGGGCAGATGTGGGGCAGAGCCAAAAACACGAAGGGGAAAGGGGAACATAAACAGGTAACACCTCGGCGATCGAGAACCGACGAACAACCATGCAGCGCTCCTACCAAACCATGACTTTCGCGACCCTCTGCCTCGCGGCGCTGGTGTCGCCCGTCGCCGTCCAAGCGCAAGGCAACGAGGCCTTCGGTCCCGACCCGAGCGTCGAGGCCGGCGAGTGCCAGGCCATCCCGCCCGAGGAGTGGGGCGCCACGTTTGACTTTGAGTTTGAGGACTGTCAAGATCAAGTGGTGAGAGTCGCGGGAGAGGGGAGCTCCGTGGCCGACGCCATGGGGCATTGGTTCGATGGAGGGGCGGCCTTATGGGATGGGATGGACGACTTGATTTGGTGCCAGTCGAGCCAGGACTTCAACAACTACAGCACTGCCGTGGAGTCCGCGTGCTGGCCGACCGAAAAGAAGGTTCTTCAAGCTCATGGTGTCCACACCCGCTTGAGGGTCACGATGAAGATCCCTCTGCAGTGCGAGATTTTCCCCACCGACCCAACGAAGTCTCCTCACTCCACGGAGGTGAATGCCACGGTAACGGCGGATTTTGACTTGTGCCCCGAGGGCAGAACGGAGGGCCTGCACTCCTGGGTGGACCCTTGGAGCTTCCGCATCAAGGACTCGCCCCACCTTTCGAACGCCTCAGATGCCTCTTCGTCAGGTGACGTCGGCGGGGAGCGCGGAGAGGCTGACGCCATTGTCGGCGTCGGCGTCGGTGACGTCGGCGTGTCGGGAATGGCCTGGATGAATCTGGACTAGACTACACCGTGTATTGATGACTTCAAGACTTTTATAGATCGATTTAGCCGTCTCCTCTCGTAGTCCTGGGGCGCGACACCCGGCAGGTAGAAGGCCTGCCAACGGGGACGCTGCCAGCAGGAGAAGGCAGAGCGCCAAGCCGAGCGCTGCCGCCCTTCCGAGCGCCGCCATCTTTGGTCCTGTTCCTCTTCCGCCGCGGCCGAAGGCGAGTCGCGAGAAAGCAGAGCACCCACGGACCTCCCTCGAGCGACCCTGCGCCGGCGATCGACGAAGCCAAGCCCCCTGTCGCTAACCTCTCCTGTGGTGTCCCTAGATTTCGCCACCACCACAATCTTCAGAAACTCGGTCGTCGTCCTCCGCCTTCCCGTTCGACAGGGAGAGGGGGAGCGCTCTATCCTCGCCGCCCGCCATCGCCATCGCCATCGCCGAGCGTTATCCTTACCCCCTGCTGCAGCCTTGTAGGCCGTAGCTCATTCTTTTCTGCTCCGCATCACCCACATCAACGTTTAGCACGTGATTTACTGCATGATGATGTGGTTTTTCGTTTGTTTCGTACAGCTTCCAGGGGCAAAGAAAACCGGGAAGCTCGGCGTCCCAACCAAACAACAACAACAACAACAAGAACAACAAACGAGATGTCGGACTATGACCCCAGGCAGGGCTACAACAAGGGCCTCGTGGACTTTGGCCCCAGCGACGAAGGCTTGATGTACCCAAAACATTTACCCGAACCCGAGCCCGAAGAGGACACCTACGACGTTCTGGAGAGAATGGCCAAGGAGAAAAATAAGTAGACGGCTCCTCGGCTCTTCACTCGGAGGGCCGGGCCGGCGAGACCCGGGTCGAGGTAAAC
>Ga0160423_10002636_pt1 | contig 14951 bp, 16 predicted proteins | sample CRUFie14St8metaG_FD_108191 | JGI IMG/M metagenome (GOLD analysis project Ga0160423, IMG submission 108191) | Marine microbial communities from the Costa Rica Dome - CRUD Field 142mm St8 metaG | ecosystem: Environmental > Aquatic > Marine > Oceanic > Photic zone | place: Costa Rica: the Eastern...
GAAGGAATCATTTCTGTTAACTTACTATCGTTAAATGCGTCGTATGTTCTTGCAGTCTCAATTGTATTGTTAAACCAATTAGTACCTTGTGATGATGTCAAATCATACAATGTATGTGGATTCTTTAATTCTTTTGGGTATGGGTCTATTCTATATTCAGAAGAACTAAAGTGTGTGTATAGTGATGATTCATGATTGTAATATAACCAATACTCAAAATCATCAAACCCACCAATTAACGCGTCTCTTCTGTTTGTTGACGCCGAAATATTTGTTATTGCTTCAGAACCACTTACTCCTGTTAAAGTTGTAATTCTTGCATTATATCCTTCTACAAGTTGTAGTTTATATTTAAAGTTTCTGACTCTTTCTTCTGCAGATGAGAAGTGTATATAGTTTTGTAAATCAGAATAATCTATATTTAGTTTTACGTTTCCAAGTGAACCACTGAAAAACTTATCTACAATCTGTTGTTTTGTTGGAAGACCTGCGTCTAATAAAGAATCCCAAGATTCAAACTCTCCTGCTGCTCCTTTGTTTTCACCCAAGTCAATATTAAAGTTTGGATTTGAAAAGAACGGAATTTGATTAGGGTCTTCAAGTGCTTCATATAGAATTATGTTTTCGACATATGGTTTGTGTAACTCTAATGATATTTCAAGTGAATCGTTAACGTTTACAGTAGATGGTAATTCTTGATTTAATTTAACAATTACCTCATTTACTGTATTTAGATTCAGGTCCATCGCATTGTAGTTAACCTCTAATGAGTTTATGTTAACTGTTGTATACGTTGGTTCTAACATTGCGTTTCTTGTCGAAGCGTCTACATCTGATGGAAGTTCCTCGGGTGTGGTATATACTTCATTTTTTCTTAACCAACTTAGTGACGTGTCTGCATTTCTTCTAAGTTTAAATCTATCAAAAATACCTGTTAATCTATATTTTGTTATAGGGAAGAAACTAACACCACCTTGAATAGTGTCATCTAAGTCTATTTCTGCGAATGTAACAAATGGAGTTGTGTTGTCATCTCCAAATCCACCTTCTAACGGACCTTGTGTTACGGGAACAAATATTGTATTTCTATTATTATCTTGTACTGATGCGTCACCTACAGGGAATGGTAGTATAGCACCATACTGTCCACCACGTTGTCCCATAAATGCGGCATTTACAATTGGATATAGTTGATTACCACCAAAGTTTAATTGAGCAGGTAAAAATGTATCGTCACCTGAAAATGTGTTTCCTACAAGATTATTTGGTCTACTATAAAGTTGATATAGATTTGTAAGTCCATTTATATTATTTGATTGAATCTTAACTTCTTTTCTGTTTGGTGAAATTTCTGTTATTTTCAATCCTGATGCTGCTTGGTGTAAAAAGTTGTATACTAACTTGTATGTTCCACTCGTATAACCTGCCTCTCTTATGTCCTGACCAGGCCTTACAAAAATAGTTTTACTACCTGCGTCACCAACTATTGTAATTGGTGAATTAGTTTTACCACCTAAGTATGCTCCTTGTGGTGTGTAGTAGTGAACTTCCAAACTTGGACTTGTAATCCCATCAATACCTGTTACGTCCTCACTGTCTAATTGAGGATATGTTGCTCCTTCTGAAATTAGAGCAAGGTCTTGAGATGTAAACACGTCACCAAAGGCAGGTTGTTTACTTTCTATCTCTTCTATATTTGTAAATCTATTTAAAGGCATTCTTCAAGTCCAAATATTTTCCTGTATAAGTTTTTTCTCTCATACGTTTATTTACTTTAGATGTTGTCATGTAATCATATCCTGTTACTTCATACAGACCATCTATAATCTCTTTACAATTCATTGATTTTGGTAAAAATCTTTTTTCTAAAGTTTGACCATTAACTGTCTTGATACTATAGTTGTGGTTTTTAATTCTTGTAAACTTACTTAACTTAGAAGGTCTTTGACACTTCTTTCTAATACCAAGATGTTCAGTCCAAAGAGTTTCACAACTCCACTTTATATCTATAAACATTTTAGATTCAAATCCTAATATCATTGCTGTATCTAAAATATGTTTTAATTTTGTATGGTCTTTTACTTCGTTTCTAAGTACAACATCAACATCCATTGTTGGAATACTTGCTCCATAAATATTTTCTGCGAATGAACCAACTAAATATACTCTATAGTCTGATAGGTCAACACTTCTGTTGAATCTATTCCACCAACCTCTAAACGTATCAAACCTTGGTTGTTCCCAAGGTGTGAAAGTTTTTATATTTCCAATTGTAAATTCAAACATATTATTCTCATTTATAGTTGGTTAATGTTAAAGTTTAATCCTGGCCCAAACGAATCTGCATTAAAACCATAAGAGTCATATCCACCGACTCCAATCGGACTTCCATCACCACCACCGTTTATCAACCCACCTGTAGTTCCTGCGGTACCGAATGCTGCTTGCCCTGAAGATGGAAGGGATGGTAGATTTGGTGTCGTTACACCTGCTGGATTGAATCCACTTGTTACTACTTGGTCACCTGCTATTGTACCCGCTATGGATGTTCTTACGTTTACATTACTTCGTACATTAATACTATTAAATCTTAATTCACTTATTGAAGAGTCAAGACCTTCCAATACTCGAGTTAGACTAAATCTTTCAGGAGTAGTACCCGTTCCTTCTTGACCTTCTATATAAACTTTACTATAGTTTGGAAGTGCGGTTCCCGGCGGTACAGAATCAGGTGAAGGGATTTCATAGGACACGACTTGTCCTCTGACATTTCTTTTCAGTTCTCTATCACCTTGTACTCCAACTATTGTTGGTGTTGTTGTTTGTTCGCTCATTATCTAACTACCTTAAAGTAAAAGTTGTCATCGTAGTATCTGATGTTACCACCTTGGTCAACTCTAAAACAAAATTTGTAAAATCTTTCGGGTTGTAATCCGTTGAACCAAAAATTAAAGTAATTACCACTACTATCACAACTTAACTTTGTGTAGTTAGTATCGAATGGAACAATCACTTGTTCCGTGTCTGCGTCAACTACTGAGTAATATGAAGTTGAAGGTAAATACTTTACCGTTTTCAATGGACTTGTAGAGAAACTTCTATTAGGATATCTTTCTCTACCGAATACTCTTATTTTTCCTTTTGACGATTCTTTGTATTCAGTTTGTAAATTTTTAACGTAAATGATTAAATCGTCACCACTTAATGCCTCTAATGACCCTGTATCAAATGAAGAGTCATCCCACCTTGCTTCTAATACAGGTGGATATATTGTATGTGTATCAGTTGAGAAGAATTTAATCTTACCGAAGTTGATTGTTGAGTTCTCATCTGTTTTAGATTTCTTAATTATGAATCCGTTATTTGTTCTTGTTCCGTCAATCCATTCTGATACATAGTCGGTTACTTCGACATCGATGTTATCAGTATTTCTATTAAAAGATTGATAGTAATGCTTTCCACTTCCAAATGAAGAAGTAAACCATGTACCACCCCCTGATGTTTTATTAAAATGTGCTTCATAGTCGTTATCATTAAATCTTGCACTTGTTGTATCATGGTCAAATGATTTTATTAAGAAGTTATCTAACGATGCACTTGCTTGTAAATCACTACCACTTGCGTAATAAGACCATCGGAAGTTGTGTTGTCCTGATTCTCTTGCTTGGAATATAATTCTTTGAGTCATACTTGACGTTATATATCTTGTATAACCTGTAAAGTCATTTATGTCTACTAATCTACCCGTTGGTGTTTGTACTGTAAACTCAACTCCTAATGGAGTGTTATCACCATATGTATCAGGGAAGTTTCCTGGCACTATATCAAAACTTGCTGTATAGTTTGCATTTTCTTGTAGACTAAACTTTCTGTTTAATGTTGCTCCACCAAACTTTGATGATGTCATGGTCAATGTATTATTCAATACTTCTGCTGAACCTGTGATACCATCTAAGTTTTCAATCCCCTCATTTACTATGTAACTTGAAGGTAGGTCAGTTAGGTTTGATGCGAATTGGTCAAACACCAAAGTGTTAGGGTCTGTTGTTGTAAAGAAGAAAAAGTTATCTATGTTTCCTTCTGACCCGTTTGAACCGTCATCGTCAAAATATGTAAACTGAAACTTATGAACTCCTGGCATACTTGCCGTAAATGCCATTTTATATGTTGCTGTTGATACTAATGATTCTTGGAACCCAACAATGTCTGAGTTTAATAGAGACCCACTTGGATTGATTACATTGAAATCAACTCCTGATAATGATTCTCTGTTAAAATCAAACTGAATATTGTATACTGACCCCGAGTCTAATGAAGATGATAAGTTTGCTGTACCACCACTAAATTCTGATGCTGACATAATCAATCTACCACCTGATACAAATAGTAATGGGTCATCTCCGTTTGAACCTTTTATCTTGTCAACTAATTCAAAGTTACCAAGACTTCCTGCGAAGTTGTAATATGCGTTTAATGAGTTTAGTGTATCTACATCTACTGCTTTTCCTACTGTAGAGTTATCTACATCCCATCTTGAACCACTGATTCTAAACACCCAATTTGATGCGTGTTCACTCTTTGGTGAATCATTAAACTGACCAAGTCCTTCATTCCATGATTCTTTTAGTGGGTATACGAATAAATCAAAGTCGTCTTGTAGTTCCGAACTTTCTATATTTTCTAATCTTAATCTATATTGAGGTGACGTGATTGTTCCGTCTGCTACAGAGGATGATATTGGTGTCAAATCGAAACCAAGAAGTATTCTACTGTTTCCAACAAATGTTATGTTGTCATCACCATAGAACTTACCTACTTCGAGAATTTGGTCTTTACCTGTATTCTGAAGTTTTAGGTTGTCCTTCTCGTAGATAGTGTTGTCTTTATTTGGGTATATTCTATATATCATTTTTCACCTCTTAAAATAATGGTACCACTCTACCTCTAATGTCTGTATCAGGATATTTAACCTCAAATATAGACGGGTCTTTAGGTGGATAGATTACACCATTTCTCGTTGCGTATTTCATGTCGTATCTTCTCGGTGAGTAGGTTCCACCGTACTTGTTGGAAATTTGTAATCCACCAAGTCCGTCCTTATCAGGTCTTACAACACTTTGTACACCGTCTACGTCATCTAACATGACATATACATCCGACAATAATATCGGTTGATTTATTTGTTGATTGTCTACTTTGAAATAATCTCTTAATTTACTTATACATTTTAAAAGTATTTCATTTGAATTGTAATTTGGTTTTACTACTATCTCGAAATCGATTCCTATATTTACAATGTATGCGTTTTTGATATTAATCGCATCTGTAAGTATTCTATAGAACGATAAATAATTCGCAAGGTTTTGTTTTGTTGCGGTATTTAGTTCTGTAATTTTTTTATTTGCATCATATCCTAATACATAGAAGTTTAGACCAAGTGGATTTGGTATTGGTTTTCCTGCGTCATCTAATATTGTTTGTATTTGGAAATCAGGAGCGACAAATGCTTTTGCTACCGAACCAAATTGTGGTGGCATTGCATAAGTTCTAACTACATAGTCTTCTCTTGTTACTGACCTGTTTTGTGCTCCAAAGTATGCTTTTGCATTTTCTCTTACTTCTTCAACTGTCTCTTCGAACTTACCACCAACTGCTGCTGCTTCGTTATTCATTGCAATTGAGTTTCTTGATTGGTTGAATAGTGCTGTATCGAGACCTAAGTTTGATGTTTCAATCTCAACGTTCGCAATTTGATTTAAGTCATTACTTGGAACGTTATCAGATACACCTTTACTTACTCGATATCTAACTGTTAGTGTTTGGTTAGCAGGAGCCACTCCATATGTTTTAGAATACAGAAAGTTCGATGGGTCTAAACCTTGATTTAGGTTACCACTCGCATTATATAATGCAGACCCAACGTTGTCAGGGTTTGGAAGTAGTTCTTCGTCTGCGTTTGCAGATATACCTGCTCCAAACTGAATATGTATTTCACCTTCATCTGATACTCTTGTAATATATCTCTTCGGTACTTTTTTTAATTTTAGTAACGAAGGTGTATCAGAACTATATGCTGAATACTCTAATGAGTACTCTTCAGTGTTTGGAGTTTCTTCGAATACGGTGTCTTGACCAAGGTAATCTACCTTTGTCCAATCTTCACCGTCATCATCGGATATTTTGATTACATCTATAAGACCGTCTTCGTCTTGTAATCTAATTTTGTCATATATCTTTGGGGCGCCAAATGTAAAAGTTTGTGTCTTTTCTTTACCACTTGTTGCTTTTACATACTTCTTTAAAAGATATTTAATTGGTTCGTTGTTGTTATCGTTAATCTGATAAACGGAAACTTCAGTAGGGTCGAATGAAGATGAGTAATTAAATCTAACTTTTTGATTTGTACTAAATTCAACTTCACCGTTTGATTCTGCTGTTACAGTCGCTCCCTCTTTGATTGTAAGTGCATATCTCCAATCGGGTCTTACACTATCACCACTACCTATTGATGGTACGATTTGGAAAACACTTAGTGTTGTTGTAGCAGGAACATTTAGTTTTGGTTTATATCCTACTGCTTGTGCAATCGTAAATATATTTTTCTTTTCCTGTGCTTCTTCTAATAAAGATTCTCTTAACTGAACATCAGTATAATAAGAAAGTACATCACCAACATATGACGCAAGTTCCAATATCATCATCCCCGGCGATGATTCGTTGAAATCATTATATGTTTGAGGGAAGTAAGTTTTTGTGAAGTCAACAAGATTATTTCTTATTTCTCCAAAATCTCTTCCTAAAAGTTTTACTTCCTTTTTTATTTTGTCTGCCATATTCTAACCCTATGCGATTGAAAGACTACCCTGTTCGTCTACGTTTAATATAATTATCTGATTTGCTCCACTTTCTCCTACAGAAAACGAAAAAGAAATATTAATTCTGTTCTCATTGGGTAAATCATCTACTATAATCTCTTTCATTTGAATGTAGGGTAACCAAAATTCTATATCCTTTTGTAACCCTGCTCTCAGGTTGTCAAGTAATTTTTTTGTTATGTTCTCAAACAAGAAAGATGGGACATCGGTTCCAAATAATGGTTGAAACGGTCTTTCCCCTTTTCTTGTTAATAATAAGTTTTTTAAGTTGGATATTGCCTGTTCTTCTGTCGTGAATGTAGTAGCAAAAATAGGTACACCACCTAATGGTAGTGGGATACCCACACCTACATTTTTCTGTAGGTCTAATGGATGATACTTTTTCTCTTCACGTTTTCTTGACATTATACTCTACCCTTCTTTGTATCTATTGCTTTCATTAACTGAGAATAGTCTCTTGTTAATGCTTGACCAACACCTGAGTTCATCACTGCGTTTACATCAACTTCTCTACCATCAGAATCAGTCTGTGGTATCATTGATTGTTGTGTTGGTTGGTTACTAAGACCCATCATCGATGCCATGGTTTGTCTGTCCATACCTTGAGCGTGTTGTGATGTCAAGGTTTGTCCACCCATAGTATCCCAAGTGTCTACTGTTTCATTTAACAAGTCAGAAAACTTGTTACTCTTAAACTTGACTTTTGGTTTTTTACTTTGAGTTTTAGTTTGAGGCGTACTCATCTCTTTAATAACAGATTCTCTGATAGTTGTTTTTTGTTTTTCAACTTCCTTACGAACCTCTTCTTTTATCAAGAGTTTTAACGCTTTTACAAATTTATTAGTGTCCATAATTGTATTTGTTTTTATATAAATATGTTTAACATAAATTATTATTACGACCAAGGTGAAACTACTGTACCAATTGTGTATGTTCCTGTTCTCATATACACGTCAACAGCAGTTGAAAACTTAGTTGCAAATATTTGTCTTGAATTTGGTATTGGACTCACGGGAGTCCCCCAAATAGTTAATAATGTTATCTTTAACGCTGCTAATCCTGCTGGTGGAGTCGCTGCTGTTGCTCCTGCTGCTATCATCCCCGCGGGGAATTGAGCAGTATATGCTGCTAACCAATCTGCAAACATTAACATAAATTTACCATTTGGTGCACTTGGTATTGCACTTGTAGCAAGATTTGCTTTGAATGATTGGTCCATTGGTGATTTACCATTGACTGCATATATTATTGGATTAGAATAGGAAATAATTGCCTCACCGATTGTTTCTGCTGCGGATTCATATGTGGTTCCATCATCCACCGCATCAAAAATACTTAATATATCGTTTTTTAAATTTGCTTTTATTAAAGGCATTGTAACTTCCTATTGACTAATCTTACTCTTCAGTGCTGCTACTTTAGATACTGCAGGTGCTAACGGACCTGTAGGACCTACGGGTGTAGGATACTTTCCTTCTGCAATTATTTTTAATATCTCTAATAAGTCATCTAAGTATTCATTTAGTAACAACTTATATCCACTTGTACTAATAGCAAGATTATCTTTAGATGATAATATAATTGATTCATCTCTTGCGTTCAAATGGATTCTACCTGAATTCATGAAGATACCTTTATCACTATATCCACTTGTTGCAGATATTGGTGGTAAAGAATTTGGTGTTGATAATTTTACAGTTTGTCCCGATGTTAAATAAATTGACGAATCATCTTTATCAACATCTTCAATAACAAATTTATTCCAACCACCTTCTTCTTGATGGTTTCTAATTATTGTTATTGGTTTAGTTGGGTCACCACTCCAACTTGGGTCTTTTGATGTACCTGCTCCTGATGGTGTGTGACCAAGTCTTATTGATTGACCATACCTACCTTCTATCAAAACATCACCACTAAATGGTTGAAGTCCTGATAAGTCTTTTACTTCATCAAAACCTGCTTGAAATTCAAAATCTTTTTCGTTATTGGATTCAGGATTACCTGCTGCTGCTTCGGAGTAACCACCCGAACCACCTTTACCTTTTGATGCGGTTATTGACTTTGGTAGTACGTTGTGGTTTATATTGTGTTGTAGTGAATTACTTGTAATATAAAAATATCGTCTTCCACCACCACTCGTTTTACTATCTGAACTTTTACCTTTTACTAAATAAACAAGTTCACCTACTACGGGAACTCTTTTGATATTTACGTCAAGTGGGTATACGATTTCTGTAGTTAGTGAAGACCCTGTCGAGGTTTTTATGGCTACTTCTATTCCATGTAGTTGGTCACCATCACTGTCTACTAACTCTATCTTTGTTACAAGTCCATAAAGATTACTCATCTTCGTCTCCTTTGACAGGTAGGTCCTTTTCTACCTCGTCTATGGCATCCATTAGTTGTCGTTTCTCTTCGTCACTTAATAATAGACCACCACCTTCATTGTTGTTATCTTTCATTAATCTTTGTACGATTGCTGCTAACTTAATTAATGCGTCATCGTTCTTTACAGATATTTCAAGATATTCTTTTATTAAAGGAACAACTACTGAAGCATCATTTAGGTTCTTGACCATTGGTTCAAGTTGTGCAATCAGTAGTTTTATTTGTCGGTCTTTCTTTTTTTGATTTGAATAAATGTCTGACATCAAATCTTGGAATGACCGTCCTTTAAAAATTTCGTCTTCTATATTCATTAGATAAACTCCTCTATTCTATGATTGAGTCTGAGGTTTCCTACGTTCAGATAATCAATGTATAGTTCTTTGTATACTAACTTTAGTTTTCCAATTACTTTTGTTATATATTGAGTTTGAACTCCTGTCCTCTCTCTAATAAGTATGTAAAGAGCCTTTTTGTTGTAGGAATATAAATCCTTTCGTGTTCTAAATAACTCATTTACTGAATCAGCAATCTTTTGGTCTCTTGGTTTATCAAACATCTTGTAAAGATTTGCGTCAATATATCTAACATAGAAATCAAAAAAGTCTGCCATACTATCTTTTAGATTTTGGTCATAAACTTCATTTGTTATATTTCTTGAAGTGTCAATATACTTTACCTCAGTCTTCTGTTTCATTCTTTGGTAGTTCTGATTGTTCTCGTTAAACAGGTAGTTTCTAGCTACAACTGTAAAGTATGAGAACGCTCTACCATTCGTTCCATTAAACTTGTCTATCTTTTGATTTAGAAACGCGACTACATTTGCTTTTACGTCATCATATGGTACGTCAAAGTAATAAGTCTTGTATGTGTGAATTACATTTTCAGATAGTTTATCGAATGGATAATGAATAAATCTATTGTAGATTCTATTCTTTAACTTGTCATCGTCAGAATTATTATACGCGTTTATTGCGATTTCTGTTATCTTTGTAAAATATCTTTTACTCCTCTTCCTTCGTTTCCTCGGCATAATACGTTTCTAATTTTTCAATGACTTCGTATAACTCTTTAAATACTGTTCCTGTCTCATCGTCTGCTTCAAACGCACCTTTTGTATCTAAGTCTTTCATTTTTTTCATAGAATTATCAATTCTACTCGCTATGTTTGCTATCATCTCTTCCTGTTCTTCAATTACATCTTCAGTTGCTTCATTCTTTCTAAGAAGGTTCCAAGTTGTAAATCCTAATACAACGGTTGATACTGATAGTACACTGATTACTATTATTTCTGTCATAATGTTTGTTAATCTTCTACTATATCTTTAAACGCATCAAATACATTTACTTTACTTTCTGTACTTGTAAATGCGTTACTTAACTTAGATTGGGTTGACGGTCTTCCATTTGGATTACGAGTTCCCTTTGATTTGTCAGAACTTTTTTTCCATCTTTGTAATTCATACTTTGCTGCCATCATATCTGCTTGATGTAGAATATGTGGTAACATTGTTTTAAGAGCTTTGTCTTTATTAAACTGTCTCAAGTATTCTTTACTTGAATCGTCATAAACCCCATCTGTTAACCTAATACCTAAGAATTCTTCTTCAGTTAATTTTATTCCAAAGTGTATAAGGTGAAAGAAAGTTCTATCGTGTGTATCCATATAATGGATATTTGGATTTAACTTATACATTTTACCTTGATTCTTTCTATGCCATTCTGAATCATTTTTTAGATAATGGTCTGCGTCAACAGAACCTAACTTACCTAAGTCATGATGTATCGCTGAAAAGATTACTGATTCTTTAGATATTTCACCTTCCTCAATCATACCTAATTCCAAATACATATCATATAACTTAAGTGCGTTTCTTGTCACTCTAAGTACATGGTCTATGTATCCGCCAGGAAATGAATTGTGAAAGTGTTCAAATGATGACGCGGGTGTGTAGATAATTCTATCTTCAAAGTGGTCATACATTTTATTTAATTTTTCTAATCTTTCACCTGTAAAGGATTTGTTGATTAGTTTTCGGAACTTTTCATAATTACTTTTAAGTTCCTCTGCTGTAAAGAAATTTGTCATTTTATATTATTTTATCTATTATTCCTAATTCAAGTGCTTTGTCAGAAGACATGAAGTAATCTGTTGAAGAAATATTTTCCCAATACTCTTGGTCCTTCTTACTGTGTTCTGCCATCAACACGTTACACTCTTTCTCTAACTCCTCACTAAATTTAGCGTTAGATTTAACATCACTCAACTTACCTACTACTATTGTAGACAATTGGTGTACCATAATCTTAGAGTGTTTAGAAACCATTCGGGTTCCTGTCGCACAAGTCAACAAGAGTGCTGCTGCTGACATTGCTCCACCTCTTACTATTACATTAAACTTGACACCATACTTTTCTTGAGACTTCATAAAATCAATCAATCCAAGAGTTTCTATAACATCACCACCTGGCGAATTCAATAAGATATTAAATGTCTTAATGTCTTCACCTGCTAAGTTGTTTAGTAATCTTGTTTTTGCTATGATATCAAATGTAAGTCCTGATTGTATTTCACCTTCAATGATAATCACGTTATCTTTAGTGTCAATACCATAATCAAACTGTCTGAAGTATTTTCTATCCAAATCATTCTCCGTTGATTCTGATTTCTGTATTCTCTCTGCCGTGTCTAACTCTTTTTCTAAGTCTTCGTTAAACTCCTCGCCGTATAGTGTTTCACTCATAGTTTAATTTAATTTGTTACTAATATACAAATAATTTTTGTAATTACCAAATGTTTTATTGAGTTTATAGTTTTCTTCCGTAAACGTGTTTTGGTACGGGTTTAGGTTTGGTTTCTTTAGCTACCTGTTCTTCACCATATAAGATTCTTTTATTTTCTTCAGGTGGTTCAACTCCTCTTGCTTCATCGGGTAGTTTAAATCCTCTTACTCTGTCTTCATCTTTATCTTGTGGGACTTCCAAAACTTCTTCCACATCTTCCTCTTTCTTTGTCTCTCCATCTGTTCCCGATGATTCTTCGAGTTCAGATACTTCGTCCCCATCGTTCTCAGACAAAACAGGAGTGACATTATCGATACTGCTATCATCGATATTATTACTGCTGTTGCTATCATCATGAATATGTCTGTGGTTTCCATTCTTATTCCTTCCAATTAATTTATTTAATGCAATTACCATAGCTATTGCTAATGGGTCAAATACAAATACTATCAACAGGGTAAACCAATTTACAATTACATTCATTGGTTTCTCAGTTAACTCTGCCATATATCTCAATGGTCCTATTTCTGCTGCAACTTCATTGTTTGATTCAATATCTAATACTTGTAATTCAAGTTTTGTAATTGAGTCAGTCAATTGTTCAAGTTTGACATTTATCTTTTCTCTTGATTCAACTGCGGTTTCTAATTCTCTTGTTAACAATTTTCTTGTTGAGGAAGATTGAGTTGTAATTATTCTACCTAAAGTATCTGTATATTGTATCTTGTTGTTAGAAATACCATTTCTTAAATCAAGGATAGATTCTGTTAGGTTACTTTTTTCTATATTGTAATAATCAAGTTGTTCTTGAAATCGGTCTTTTTTTAACTCGATTACTTTGACCTGTTTTTCTACTACACCTAATTGGTCTGCAGTTGTTTGATATGCTGATGTTAAGAATCCGTAGATACCTAATGATGTAATCACCATTAATATAACAACAGCAAGTGATAGATACCATTTCATCCAACCTGCGGTTTTCCAATTGTTATGTAGGTATGAAGCAGTCACAAGTTTTGCAACTTCTAATGCTGCTGCCATAATAATGACTTCAAACCTTGCACCTGCGAATAAAGAACTTAATCCAAATACCGAATAATATGCTGCTGCACCTGCTACTGAGAAGGTACTGAAAATCATCAATAAGATAAAACCATTTGACCTGTTAAAAATATTTTTCATTTTTTTTCCTAAAAATTGGTTTTATTAACTTTAAAAATTGTACTTATACTAAAACACTTAAGTTCTTAAGTATACTTAAAAGCTTAGTTAACTTAGTGTTATTCTGTAGTATAAATATCAATAAGAAAATTAATTAAATAAATAAAACCAAGCTATCCCCCAACTATGCCCTTTTAGTGTCCACCAAAAATGGAAAGATATTTCTGAACAGTTAGTTCTTTTTTCTTAGCTTCGACAACAATATCAAGGTCATGACCATATGTGTCGATTTCAGAATAAATAAAATCGGAGTGAGCTTGTGGTTTTGAAGTCTCATCTTCAAGAGTTCTTGACTCTGAGTAATGTACGATAGGTTTGATATCACCCCAAGTAGACATAGCGAGTTCTAACGCTTCTTGTTCGGTCAGACCACCTGTATTGAATGTATGGTGATGATAATCGAACACAATAGGAATACCAATTCTCTCGTGTATATACATTAAGTCTTTTACTGAATACATACTTGCCTTGTCGTCATTTTCTACAGTAAGTCTTGTCTGTACTGATTCGGGTAACTTCTCAAAGTTCTTACAGAACCTATCCATAGCAGATTGTTTGTCACCATAGACACCATTACAATGAATATTGATTTTGTTGTAAGGAGTTCTACTAAGACCCATCAAGTCAAATATCTCACCGTGTATAGAAAGGTCTTTAATCGTGTTCTGAACGACTTTCTCGTTTGGTGATACAAGAACATTGAAAGGGCCAGGATGTGACGTTATACGTTGTCCATACTTGTCAGCAAGATTACCTGCACCATTCAGTAGAATAGAAATCTTACGATAATCAGGCATTGAACTAAGTGGGAACTCGGATGACCATGGAATAAGATTGGATGTCATACGGAATAGTTTGAATCCGTTTTTGTGATTCCACTTGATAATCTCAATCAAGTCTCGTGTATTCTGTAAAGCAAGTTCTGAAGAATACTTTACACCTTCACTAAGGAAGGTTCGTTTAATCATACCACGGTTAGTGGTAATCTTGGGTTTCTGAGAACCCAATGTCATGTTAATACATGCGTAACCTAAGTTTGTCATTTTTTACTATTTAATCTGTTACTAATATACAAAATATTTTTCTAAAATCCAAACGATAATTGTTTTTTATTATCGTACTTCCATCCTAAGTTATATAGAACTATCATTCTTAACTTATCATAGAGGTCTGATTTTGTGTCTAACCATGTAAGACCTTTTCTAATACTAACTTGAGGGTTTGATTTATTAAATGCATTGAACTGATGATATCCATCTGCCCAACCATGTATTAAACCACTACTCTTTCTGTCAGTTATATAGAAACAATCTAAAGGGTGTTTAATCTGATTCATATTATTTAAAAATTACCAGGCGCAACCTGAAAACAAGAGATACCATTAGCTCTCCACATATCTACTACCTTTTGTCTATCGTCAAAAGTACATAGAACATTGTCTTTCCCGATATCGTCTAACCAATCTTGTTTAAGGATATCATCGGGAGTGAAATCCTTTATTGGTCTCATGAACAATCTATGCCATGGAACATTGTGTTTGTTTAACCACATTTTAGTTGTATTGATAGTACCTTTACTTCTACCACTAAATATCACAATCTGATGACCACTATCACACAATGATTGTGCCATCTTGATTACAGGAATGTTTGGTTTATCCAAACTAATATTTTTAGGGTCAAAGAA
>Ga0160423_10002640_pt1 | contig 14937 bp, 15 predicted proteins | sample CRUFie14St8metaG_FD_108191 | JGI IMG/M metagenome (GOLD analysis project Ga0160423, IMG submission 108191) | Marine microbial communities from the Costa Rica Dome - CRUD Field 142mm St8 metaG | ecosystem: Environmental > Aquatic > Marine > Oceanic > Photic zone | place: Costa Rica: the Eastern...
GATTGGGTTTCTTGGTATCTTTCCGTTAAAAATAATGTAGATGCTATTGAAATTGATGTTATTAACTTTTTAAAAGCTGAGCTTGCAAAGGAGTAAAATGCAAAAAGTTTTTTTTCGAGATTTGGGTCTGATTGACTACAAAAAGGCGTGGGATTATCAAAAAGAGCTTTTTCAAAGCATTATTGATGTGAAAAGCGCGTGCCGCAAACAAGGTATTGATATAGCTACGCAATCTCATCTTTTGTTTTGCGAGCACCCCCATGTTTATACTCTTGGAAAAAGCGGAGATAAAAAAAACTTATTAGTCAATGAAGCGTATCTCAAATCAAAAGGCGCTACTTTTTACAAAATTAATAGGGGTGGGGATATCACGTATCATGGCCCCGGACAAATTGTGGGCTACCCTATTTTGGACTTGGATAACTTTTTCACCGATATTCATAAGTATTTGCGCTTACTAGAAGAGTCCGTAATTAAAACATTAGTGGAATATGGGATAAAGGGTGAGCGGTCAAGTGGTGAAACGGGTGTTTGGTTAGATGTTGGCCAACCAACAGCTCGTAAAATATGTGCCTTAGGTGTACGCTCTAGCAGATGGGTAACTATGCATGGGTTTGCTTTTAATATAAACTCAGACCTTTCTTTCTTCAGTAATATTGTACCATGTGGAATCGCTGATAAATCAGTAACTTCACTACAAGAAGAGCTGGGACACAAGCTCGACATAAGTGAAGTAAAAGAAAAACTAAAAAACCACCTAGCCTCAATTTTTGAAATGGAACTGATAGAGAAATAGATTCTAAAAAGAGATGCTTTAATAGTGGCTTAATTACAATTAAATTTATTTAGAGATCCGCTATAGAACAATAATTAAAGAGGTTGCATAATCCGAGTATAACACCTATTTTTAACATCTAATTATTCAGAAAAGATGAGCAAAACTTTAATAGAGTTTAAAAACTTAATTACCGAATTCCGCACCGAAGGGAAGGTGGTTACTGCCGTGAATAATGTAAGCTTTACGTTAAACAGAGGGGAAACAATTGGTATTGTAGGGGAGTCTGGCTCTGGTAAATCTGTAACCTCTTTATCAGCTATGCGATTGGTGCCAAGCCCTCCCGGTCGCATTACTAATGGGGAGATTTTATTTCATCAAAAAGACGGCTCAGTTGTTGATTTGGTTGATATTTCTGAAAAAGAGATGCGCTCTTTTAGGGGTAATGAGTTGGCTATGATTTTCCAAGAACCAATGACTTCCTTAAACCCTGTTTTCACTTGTGGGGATCAGGTGATGGAGGCGATAATGCTGCATCAAAACATCAGTAAAAGAGAGGCTAAAAACCTAACGGTTAAACTTTTTGAGGAGGTTCAATTACCTAATCCAGAACGTATTTTCAACACCTATCCGCATCAAATTTCAGGTGGACAAAAACAACGAGTAATGATTGCTATGGCAATGTCATGTCAACCATCCGTTTTAGTTGCTGATGAACCAACAACTGCTTTGGATGTAACAGTACAAAAAACTATTTTGGAGTTGATGCAAAAGCTTCAAAAAGAGCATGAAATGGGTATACTGTTTATTACCCATGACTTAGGTGTTATTGCAGAATTAGCTGATAAGGTTGTAGTGATGTACAAAGGAAATATCGTAGAACAAGGTAACGTGTGGGACATCTTTACAAACCCTCAACACCCTTATACTAAAGGACTGCTAGCTTGTCGCCCACCGCTAGATAAAAGATATAAGTTTCTTCCTACAGTTTCTGATTTTATGCGTGTTGACGATAAGGGTGAGATTATCCAAAACAATATTACAGTTGAGGAATTTACTAAAGACTTGGTAATTCCTGAAATAGATAGAAAAAAGGCGCATGACAAACTTTACGCGCAAGAACCTTTGTTGCAAATCAAAAACTTAAAAACACATTTCCCTATTAGAAATGGGTTTTTTGGTGGTATTACAGGATATGTAAAGGCTGTAGATGATGTAAGTTTTGATGTTTATCCAGGAGAAACTCTTGGACTTGTTGGGGAATCGGGTTGCGGTAAAACAACAACTGGCCGAACCATTCTTAGGTTAGAAGAGCCTACTGCAGGTCAAATGCTATACAAAGGATGTGATATTACTTTATTTAACGAAGATGAATTGCGTAATTTCCGTAAAGAAGTACAAATTATTTTCCAAGATCCTTATTCTTCGCTGAATCCTAGAATGACTATCGGAAACGCCATTATGGAGCCAATGCAAGTTCATGGTATTTTATCCAATGATGAAGAGCGTAAAAAACGTGTAGAAGAATTATTGGAGCGTGTTAGTTTAGGCCAGGGAATTTTCCACAGATATCCACATGAATTTTCTGGAGGGCAAAGACAACGAATTGGTATTGCAAGAGCATTGGCTGTAAATCCAAAATTCATTATTTGTGATGAGTCAGTTTCTGCTTTGGATGTTTCTGTTCAAGCCCAGGTATTAAACCTGTTGAATGAATTAAAAGAAGAGTTTGGATTAACTTACATCTTCATATCACACGATCTTTCTGTGGTGAAATATATGAGCGATAGAATGGTAGTGATGCAAGGTGGTAAGATAGAGGAAATGGGTGATGCCGATCAAATTTATGCAGAGGCAAAAACTGAATACACTCAAAAATTGATTTCAGCTATCCCAGAAGGAAAACTAGAAGATATTAAAAGACATTTAGAAAGCAAAGGTGTAAAGATAAATGAGTGAGCGGACTTGTCAATATATTAAAGTGGATTAAGCATTTTACGCTCAAGCTGATTGACGAACAACTTGCTTACCTCTTCAACTTACTTTACTCTTCTAATCAAAAAAAACATAAGGTATTTATCTTTGGGCAAGGCAGATCTGGAAGCACCTTGCTCGAAAGTCTTCTGAAATCGACTAATTATTTTGAATCATCAGGAGAGTTGTTAGGACCATCTCCTAGAGAAGTTTCAGATCCTTTTTCTTATTTGAGCGGCTTGTCTAAACACTCAAAAAAACACTTTTTATTTCACCTCAAAATATACCACCTCAATAGAGAAAGAAAGAAAAAAATAAACCCTGATTTTTTTTTAGATCAATTACTTACCGATAATTGGAAGATGATTTATATCAAGAGGGAAAATGTTATTAAGCAACAGCTATCTAACTATGTAGCGGAAAAGAGAGGGGCTTATCACAAGTATGATAATCAAAAGGAATTTTTTTCATTATGTATCAACTGCGAGGAATTTGTGGATAAAGTAAAAGAACGTTTAATGTTTTTAGAGGAAGAGAAGCGTATTATTGCCAAATATCCGCACATCGAAATTGTATATGAAAATGATTTGCTCAAACATGAAGCTCATCAAGAAACAATAAACCGGATTCTTCGTTTTTTAGCATTGCCAAGAGTTTCTGTAAAAACTGATTTGAAAAAAGTGAATACGCAGCATGTTTCAGATTTAGTTGAAAATTATACTGAATTTGAATCTTGCTTGAAGACAAATAATTGGACTCGATTTATAAGGTGAATAAATTTGTCTTTTTTTATTTTATTTTCATTTCCGGAATATCTCCTTTTATAATTAGATCGCCTTGAGTAGCGTTTTGAATCTCATCAATACTAACCCCTGGTGCTCTTTCTAAGAGTTTGAAACCTTCTTCAACAACATCTAATACAGCTAAATTAGTTACAACCTTAGTCACGCAGCCAACTCCTGTGAGTGGTAGAGAACATTTTTTTAGAATCTTACTCTCTCCTTTTTTATTCGTGTGCATCATAGCAACAATGATGTTTTCTGCTGAAGCTACAAGGTCCATGGCTCCACCCATTCCTTTCACCATTTTTCCTGGTATTTTCCAATTGGCAATATCTCCATTCTGAGCCACTTCCATTGCGCCCAAAACAGTTAGTTGTACGTGTTGACCGCGAATCATACTAAAACTTGTAGCAGAATCAAAAAAAACTGCTCCTGGCATGGTGGTGATGGTTTGTTTTCCTGCATTGATCAAATCTGCATCCTCCTCTCCCTCAAAAGGAAAAGGACCCATTCCCAATACTCCGTTCTCTGATTGAAATTCAACATTCATTCCTTTAGGAATGTAGTTGGCAACCAAAGTAGGAATACCTATTCCTAAGTTAACATAAAATCCATCTTGCAATTCTTGTGCAATTCGTTTTGCGATTCCGTTTTTATCTAAAGCCATTATTCTCTTGTTCTAACGGTTCTTTGTTCTATTCTTTTCTCGTAGTCTTTTCCTTGGAAAATACGCTGCACAAAAATTCCTGGCGTATGGATCTGTGCTGGATCAAGCTCTCCTGCGGGCACTAACTCTTCTACTTCGACTACCGTAATTTTTCCTGCCATTGCCATCATTGGATTGAAGTTCCTTGCTGTTCCCTTAAATACAAGATTACCCGCTGTATCTCCTTTCCATGCTTTTATAAAAGCAAAGTCTGCTGTTAATGCGGATTCTAAAATATGTGGTTTACCATTAAACTCTCGCACTTCTTTTCCTTCTGCCACTTCTGTTCCATATCCTGCCGGTGTGAAGAAAGCTGGAATACCTGCCCCTCCTGCCCTACACCTTTCTGCTAAAGTTCCTTGAGGAATTAATTCTACCTCTAACTCTCCACTAAGCATCTGTCTTTCAAACTCAGCATTTTCCCCTACATAAGAAGAAATCATTTTTTTAATTTGTCGTTTTTGTAATAACAGGCCTAAACCAAAATTATCAACTCCAGCATTGTTTGAAATACAGGTCAAGCCTTTAATTCCTGACTTTGACAAAGCACATATACTGTTCTCTGGAATGCCACAAAGACCAAAACCTCCCAACATAAAGGTCATATCGTCGGCAACACCTTGAATTGCCTCTTCTATACTGTTTACTACTTTATTTATCATCTTTAAAACTCTTCTTCAAAGTTGTTGTTGTCTTCTAAATCTTGAAACTGCTCTCCACAATCCAACAGAACATCTATTGATTTGGAAACATCAAATTCTTTTGGGTATATACCCAACTCCAACGTGTCAGCATAAACCCTTTGCATATACTCTGCCCAAACAGGAAGAGCCATATTCGCTCCTTGCCCATAATAGGTGTCTCTAAAATGAATGGAGCGATCTTCATTTCCTGACCAAACGCCTGTCACTAGGTTGGGTGTGATTCCCATAAACCATCCGTCAGAATTATTTTGAGTTGTTCCTGTTTTTCCGCCAATTTCGTTTTCAAACTGATATTTGAAACGTAAACGAACGCCTGTTCCCTTTTTTATTCCATCTTGTGGGTTTTCTACACCATCCACAACTCCCTGCAACATACGCACCATAATATCCGCTGTTTGCGCGCTCATTGCCTCAGTGGTTTTTGGGGTAAACTCCTCTAGAACTACTCCGTTTTTATCCTCAATTCGTGTGATAATGATAGGTTCAGTCCATATTCCTTTATTTGCGAATGTTGAGTAGGCTCCTACCATTTCATATACAGATAAATCGAATGTTCCTAAACAAACAGAAGGCACCGCTGAAAGCTTTGAAGTAATACCCATTTTTCTTGCTAAATCAACTACTGCGTGTGGACCAAATTGTTTCATGATGTAGGCAGTAATTGTATTTATTGAGTTGGCTAAACCAAACTTCATACTAATCATAAGTCCTTCGTATTTATCGTCTGAGTTACTAGGAACCCAATCTTTTTCTAAACCCCATTGCTCTTTTTCAAACACCACCGGAACATTGGGGATTTGATAACAAGGAGAGTAGCCTTCTTGCATAGCGATAGCATATAAAAACGGCTTAAAAGTTGAGCCTACTTGTCGCTTACCAACCGCCACATGATCATACTTAAAATGCTTGTAATTGATTCCGCCAACATAAGCTTTTACGTGCCCATTTCTTGGGTCCATACTCATCATTCCAGAGTGGATGAAGTATTTGTAATATTTGATTGAATCCATTGGAGACATGATAGTGTCTCTTTCTCCTTTCCACGAGAAAACAGTCATTGGCACTTTTTTACGAAACGCTTTTTTAATTTCTTTTTTGGATTTTCCAGCCAGTTTGAGTTTTCGATATCTTTCAGAGCGCTTCATTGCTTGCTCCATAATCATATCGATTTGCTCCTGTTCAAAATCTTTCGGAAATGGTGCTTTTGTGTAACCTTTCCAATGCTTGTAAAAGTCTTTCTGTAGAGAAGAAATGTGTGTTCTCATCGATTCCTCTCCAAAGCTTTGCATACGGGAGTTGATGGTTGTGTAAACCTTCAATCCGTCAGTATAAAGATTATATGGTGTGCCGTCTGGTTTACTATTATTGGCGCACCATTCTTTTAAAAATCCAACCCTGATATATTCTCTTAAATAAGGAGATAACCCCTCGTTATGACTAGCTTTTTTAAAATCTAACACAATGGGTTGTGCTTGCAAAGAGTCTAGTTTTTCATCATTTACTAGCAGGCCGTATTTATCCATTTGACTTAATACTACATTTCTTCTTGCTCGTGTTAAAGAATCTCTTCTATTAGGATTATATAGCGCTGAATTTTTAAGCATCCCTACAAGCATCGCGGATTCTATAGTGGATAGTTCGGCAGGAGTTGTGTTGAAATACACTTGCGCTGCCGATTTTATTCCAACCGCATTGTTTACGAAATCATACTTGTTGAAATACATTGCAATAATTTCGTCTTTTGTGTATTGCTTTTCTAAGCGAACAGCTATAATCCATTCTTTGAGCTTTTGCATAACACGCTCTAAACCAGAACTTGGCCTATCTGTGAAAAGCATTTTTGCCAACTGCTGAGTGATTGTACTTGCGCCCCCTGCGTCTTGTCCTAAAAGCTGTCCCTTAACTGCTCTTAGCAAGGCGCGTATATCAATCCCTGTGTGGCTTCGAAAGCGTACGTCTTCGGTAGCAATCAGAGCGTTTATAAGATTTTGTGGAAGATCTTCATATTTAATATTTGATCTGTTTTCATAAAAATACTTTCCCAGAACCTTTCCGTCTTCCGAAATAATTTCGGTGGCTAAGCTGTTTTTTGGATTCTCTAATTGTTCAAAAGTGGGTAATGGTCCAAAAAAGCTGATTGAAGTCAAATAAAGAACTGTTGTTAAAGCAACGAAAGGGCTCATTAGAACAAGCCATAGTGTGATGATTTTTGCTCTTGTCGACTTAAACATCTATTCTTTTTTTTCTATTCGAAAACCAACATTCATAACTTCGGGCAATTGCTCAATACGTGCTTTTTCAGCATAGCGCATAGCTTGTTCTATTTCAAAAGTATAAGCTCCTTGATTACTAAAAACATGTGTTTTTATAGGTATTTGAATATCCCAAATATCGCCCAAGCCATTACCAAACCACCTTCCATCTTTTGCTGCCAATTTGCACTCTAATGTATCTGTCATTTTAGTTCCTTCTGGTGTAATTGTATTAACGAATACCCAAAGGTTGGAAAACGGATAGTGGGCTGTATGTCGAATATTTAGAATTAGATTCATTTCGTTAATTGTATCTGTAATTTCCATTTGGAATTTAAGATCGTCTTCCGCGCTCCAAATATAATTTTCTAAAGCTAAATTTTTTTCAAAAACTTTAGCCGAATCACAAGCAGATAAAAATGAGACCATAATTATTAACCCAAATTTTTTCATGCTTTAGGCTTTTGTTTTTGACTACGATATTTTCCTCTATAATTATTACCTTTTTTGTTATTCTTTCTTCGCTTTGGTCTCTTGCTTTTACTGTCAAAGCGGTCAATACTATCCTGTCCAACTACATTTTCATAATCTGCAATAGGGGTAGAGTCAACTTTTTCGAAGAAATCTTCCAGCTTATCTGGTTTTTCTCCCGCTTTATTAGATTCTATAATTTCATGAACCCTATCCAAAGAAAGCTCTACTATTCCTCCTTTACTATTGTCTTCATATGCAAACCACATCCTGCGTTGGAAAATATCCATTTTGATAAAGTGTGCGCTTCCTTTTTTAGTGTGGAGTTTTGTTCTGGTGTCAGGGAACTCTTTGATTCCTTCTATATAACCATCTAATTCATAATTTAAACAACACTTTAACTTACCGCACTGTCCTGCTAACTTTTGGGGATTGATGGATAGTTGTTGATATCGCGCAGCTGAAGTGCTAACTGATCGGAAGTCTGTTAACCAAGAGGAGCAGCAAAGCTCTCTACCACAAGCACCAATCCCTCCTAATCTAGAAGCTTCTTGCCTAGCACCAATTTGGCGCATCTCTACTCGAATTTTAAACTCTCCAGAAAGGCGTTTTATTAGCTCTCTAAAATCAACTCTTCCATTTGCTGTATAGTAGAATGTGGCTTTAGTTTTGTCTCCTTGATATTCAACATCTGAAATTTTCATTTCCAGACCTAAGTGCTCAGCTGCTTTTCTAGCACCATGCATGGTTTGATGCTCCAAATTGACAGCTTCTTGCCATTTAGAAATATCTGTTTCTTTCGCTTTGCGATAGATTTTTTTTGTTTCTGTAAGGTCTGTGCTTTTAAGCTTCTTTTGCATTTGTACTCGAACCAATTCGCCTACTAAAGAAACAACGCCTATATCGTGCCCGGGACCGCATTCTACAGCCACCACATCTCCGGCAGCTAATGGTAGATTGTCATCGTTACGGAAAAACTCTTTTCTACTTCCTTTAAAACGAACCTCTACTCCTTTAAAAGATTCTTGTCCACAAGGAAGTTCTATGTTCGAAAGCCAGTCAAAAACTGACATTTTGTTACATCCTCCGCTCCCACAATTACCATTGTTTCGACATCCCCTGGGTAAGCCGCTTCCACATCCTCCTGATGAACACCCTCCACAACCCATAGTTTTTTGTTTATGTTAATTGCAAATTTAAGCTTTTAATGCGTAGTAATAACACGAGCTTTAACGACAGGTCCATGAATAATATTTTAGCATTTGCGTTTCTAATTATATCGTAATGTGCTTTTTCAAGCGCTTCAACAAGTTCAATAGCATTGTTTTCATGAATGAAAGGGGAAAATTTTTGTGTAAATTCTTGCTCCTCTTTCCTTAGTCGTTGCAAATCATTTGAGGCAAAGTTACGAACCAGGCTTTCCCTTACCATTTGTAATGCATATTGCAAGAACACTTTTTGTTGCTCACGACCAATCTTACCGATTTCGTCAACCCAGTCTGTTACGCCTAAAATATTCGCTTGATAGCTTAACCGCATCCATTGTTGGAAACGCCTAGTGTTTTCCTCAGAAACTTTATCCCCATCTAATAATCGAAGCGCCTCGCTTATGTTTCCTTCAGAAAGTTGTGTTGCTTGTTTTTGTAATTCTACACTTGCGCTTTTATCTTTTAAAAAATTACGCATTTCCGCATCTGAAAGAGCTCCAATTTTAGTGATTTGCAAGCGTGATGTTATTGTTGTTAATAATTGTTCGTGATGTGGGGTCAATAATATAAAAATTGTTTTTGGAGGTGGTTCTTCTAGTTGTTTTAAAAGCTTGTTTGCTGTTGCGGTGTGCATTGTTTCCGCATGCCACATCAATATAAGTTTATAATTTCCCTCATATGTTTTAAGTGATATTTTTTTACTCAACGCCGCAGCCTCTGTAACACTGATAAAGCCTTGTTTATTTTCTGTTCCTAAATGCGTATACCATTGGCTTTCTGTGCTGTAAGGGTTTTTTAAAAAAAGATCTCTGAACTCACTGATAAAATGATCACTTGTTGGATGTGTTATCCTTCCTGTTGTCACTGGAAAAACCCAATGAACATCAGGGTGAGCCATTTTTTCAATCTTTAAACATGAAGGACAGTTTCCACAAGAGTCTTCTGATTTATTTTGACAAAACAGGTATTGCGCGTATGCCCAGGCTAAAGCTAGAGAAGTTGAGCCGTCTTCCCCTAAAAAAAGCTGCGCATGGCTTACTCTTCCGGTTTTTACCGATTGTATGAGTTTTTGTTTGATCGCTTGATTTCCGGGAATTTCGCTAAATCGCATTTTTGATTTTGCTGTTTAGTCAAAGGTAAGGAATTAAATCCTTTTTCATTGAGCTTAGAAACCCTACTTTTGCCATAAATTCTGAGGAAATGAAAACAATTGATCAGCACTGTTTTAAAGGAAAAAAAACACTTATTCGTGTTGACTTTAATGTGCCTTTAAACGCAGAAATGCAAATTACTGACGATACGCGCATGCGAGCAGCGCTACCAACCATTAATAAGGTTTTAAATGATGGTGGTTCTGTGATTTTAATCTCTCATATGGGTCGCCCAAAAAATGGTCCAGAAGATCAGTTTTCGTTAATACATTTAATTGATCACCTTGAAAAATTGCTTGAAAAAAAAGTGCATTTTATAGCTGACTGCATAGGGGATGAGGTTAAAGAAAAGGCGGCTGCATTAAGTGAGGGCTCTGTACTCTTGCTTGACAATCTTCGATTTTATAAAGAAGAGAAGGCTGGAGATTTGGGTTTTGCCAAGCAGTTATCTGAATTGGCCGATATATATGTGAATGATGCCTTCGGAACAGCACATAGAGCGCACGCCTCAACTGCTATTATCGCTAAGTTTTTTCCAGAAAAAAAGTTTTTTGGACATGTTATGACCAATGAAATTCAAAACATTAACAAGGTGCTAAATTGTGCGCAAAAACCATTGACTGCTATTATGGGTGGCGCTAAAGTTTCTAGTAAAATCACCATCATTTCTGAACTGATGAACAAGGTTGACAACTTGATAATTGGCGGTGGAATGACTTACACTTTTGCTAAGGCAATGGGAGGTAATGTGGGGAGCTCACTAGTAGAAGATGATAAGTTAGATTTAGCTTTAGATATTATTGAATCTGCAAAAGCAAAAGATGTGAATCTATATTTGCCTATCGATTCTATCAATGCTGATGCATTTGATAATTATGCCAACACATTGCTGTCGAAAGTTGATGCGGTGCAAGATGGGTTTATGGGATTAGATATTGGTGAGGAAACCTCTATTCGTTTTGCTGAGGTTATCAAAAAATCAGCCACTATTTTATGGAATGGACCAATGGGGGTTTTTGAAATGGAAAATTTCTCAAAAGGCACAAAAGCTGTTGCAGAGGCAATTGTGGATGCCACTGCCTGTGGGGCGTTTTCTTTGATTGGCGGTGGAGATTCTGTTGCTGCAATCAACAAGTATGAAATGGCTGATAAGGTTAGTTATGTTTCTACTGGTGGGGGTGCAATGTTAGAGTATTTAGAAGGAAAAACTCTGCCGGGAATTGCGGCTATAATGGAATGACCTCTTCCGCTTCTTGCCATATTTTTTCAGCTTCTTCTATTAGGTTATTACCGTCTTCAACATCTCGTATTAGGAGTGAAACCATTTCAGATATCGGTTGATGTAAAAGCGAATTTTTCTTCTGTTCTTTTGGAATTATTTCTAGTTGATAATCTAGTGTGTTAAAGACTAATAGTATGGCGCTTATAATAAGAGCAGTTTTTAGCATCCCAAAAACTCCCCCAAGCAATCTACTAATCATTCCTAGGTCCGCCATTTTAATGATTTTATCTAATAGCAAACCTATTAATCTAACCAACAAAACGATCAAAATAAAGCTTGCTGCAAAACTAATTATTGGCAGTAGTGAATCATCAATAGAAATATTTGCTTGGAATATTGATTGGAGTTGCTCTGAAAAATGAACAGCTCCATATATTCCTAGAATTAAGGCTAACAGCGAGGTTAGTTCTTTTATAATTCCCCTTTTTAAACCCTTATACAAACCCCAAAGCAGTGGAATGGACAAAATAATGTCTATATAATTCATCGGACTCAAAAATACTATTTTTGTTAAATGGAAAAAACATTAGACCAGGCGTGGAAAGAGGTTGTTTCAAAGCTAGAAAAGCGATTTGGAGAGGGGCTAGATTTACAAGTTATTTTATTTTTGATTGGACTGCAGGAGTTGGGGATGGGTTATCAAAAACTAAAAAAAGATCAAAAAGTTGAAGTAATTCACATCGCGGTGTGTGCTTTGTTAAGCCAGTGGGGGTATTACGAATTTACGGGACATGATGAAGGTGGCTGGCCCCACTGGAAAGAAACAAGTAAGCTTCCTTCTTTAAACGCAAAACAGCAAGACAAATTGATTCGAGAGGCTATTGTGGAGTATTTTGATTAAAAATCAACTATTTCAACATCTTTATAAACAACCTCTCCCTGAATAAATCTTATAACTGTTTGTCCAGATAAAATAGTGTCGTTTGCTGAGCCTAACAAAACAGCTTCTACATTCATTATGGACTCCATTTCTAATATGTGTTCTGTTTGGCCTTTGTAGTCTGATATTTGTATGTCTACAATATTGGTTTGTGTAACACCGGGACCCATATCTTCTTGTGAAAGTGTAACCTGTGCCCCTTCAATGGTGTTTCCGCTCGAATCAAACACAGTAATGACTCCTTTTGTTAATGGGTCTTCATAGCAAGAACTTACTAAAAATGCGACTGCTAATATCAGAAAGATGCTTCTTTTCATTATTCCTTGATTATTCGTTACTTTGCGCTAAGATAGAGAGCTAAACAAAGATAGTAATTCCTATGAGATTTTTATTGAGTGTTTTTCTTGGACTGTTGTTAAGTCTTTCTTTGTTTTCACAAGAAAGAAGAATGGTTCTTATTTCCACTTCTTTTGGAGATATGATGGTAGAATTGTATAACGAAACACCTCAACACAGAGACAACTTCATTAAGTTGGTAGAGGAGCGCTTTTATGACGGGACGCTTTTTCATCGAGTTATACCTAATTTTATGATACAAGGAGGGGATCCTAACTCCAGGGGAGCGGTTCCAAATATTCAGCTTGGTAATGGTGGCCCAGGATACACTATCCCTGCTGAGTTAGTTGATAGGTTGTTTCATAAAAAAGGAGTGCTGGCCGCTGCTCGATTGAGTGATGCGGTTAACCCTAAGAAAGAATCCTCTGGTTCACAGTTTTATCTCGTGCAAGGACAAGTTTATACAGAGGAAAAATTGAGATCTTTTGGGCTTCGATCAGGAAAAAAATTCACGGGAGAGCAAATTAAAAACTACGTAACCATTGGGGGTGCTCCTCATTTAGACGGGGCTTACACTGTTTTTGGAGAAGTAGTGAAAGGTTTAGAGGTTATTGAATTAATCGCCAATCAAAAAAGAGATAAGAATAATCGTCCTTTAAAGGATGTGGAAGTGTCTATTAGATTAATCAAATAAGATGTTAGAAAAGGTACAAGAATTGTTGTGTGAAGTAGAAAGTTTTTCGCCCAAAAGCATTGAAGAGTTAGAGGTTTTTCGCATTAAGTTTTTAGGTAAAAAAGGGGTGATGAATGATCTTTTTGCTGCTTTTAAAACCGTTCCAGCCGAACAAAAAAAAGGTTTTGGACAAGCGTTAAACCAACTAAAACAGGCCGCTCAAAGAAAACTTGATGAGTGCAAAGATTTTTTTGAAAATACTGAAGATGACGGTGAAAAAATTGATTTAAGCCGACCAATATCTTTAGATAATTTGGGAAGTAGGCATCCTATTTCTCTGGTGCGAAATGAAATCGTAGAGATTTTTAAACGTATTGGTTTTACTGTTTCTGAAGGTCCAGAAATGGAGGATGATTGGCATAATTTTACCGCCTTAAATCTTCAAAAGGAACACCCGGCAAGAGATATGCAGGACACTTTCTTTATTCAAAAAAATCCAGATGTATTATTACGCACACACACCTCTTCTGTGCAGGTGCGTTATATGGAGGAGAATATGCCTCCTATTAGAACTGTCTCTCCAGGTAGAGTGTACAGAAACGAGGCTATTTCTGCCCGAGCACACTGTATATTCCATCAGGTAGAGGGTTTGTATATAGATAAAAATGTTTCTTTTGCTGACTTGAAACAAACGCTGCTTTATTTCGCAAAAGAAATGTTTGGTGAACAAACAGAAATCCGTTTAAGGCCTTCTTATTTCCCTTTTACTGAGCCAAGCGCAGAGGTAGATGTTTATTGGGGGTTAGAATCTGAATCTGACTATAGGATAACCAAAGGAACTGGTTGGTTAGAAATTATGGGGTGTGGAATGGTTGATCCTGCTGTTTTAAGAAACTGTGGAATAAATCCTGATGAGTACAGTGGCTATGCTTTTGGAATGGGAGTTGAAAGAATTGCAATGCTACAATATGGGGTAACCGATCTACGTTTGTTTTTTGAAAATGACGTGCGTTTTTTAAAGCAATTTCGATCAACCATATAGACTTAACAAGCCGCCTTCAAGAAGTTTCCAAAATGATGTTAAGTTTTTAATGGTTTTTTTGTGCTACTAAATAGTTAATCAATATCTCTAGTAACATGAATAAGAGTTTTATACTTTGTTTTTTGATTTTAATCAGTTGTAGCCAAAAGCCAAAAGAAGATGTTGAGCCGCCAAAAATTAAAAAGATCAATGATTTAGAAAAGCTGCAGGTCTCAAAAAAATGTCAATGCCAAAGCGCTAGAGAGATTTCAACACCTCAATTCATTGATGAAATAAACGGTACTGTAATCTGTTTTGATGATATACGTAATTATTACGATGAATTTGAAACTAATTTTTTCACAATATATGATTGTATAGGTGACTCTGTAATTTTTGATAAAAATTACGGGCCCGACAAATGTTTAATGAAAGATAGTGATTCAATTGTAGTTTTTGATTTAGTTATTCAAACACCAATCAGACATCAATTATTTATAGAAAAAAGAACTCACCCTCAGCTCATAGATACTAGATTTATTAAGTATACTTTGGATAAGAGAAGTAAAAACATTAATGTCTCTCTTTTAGATTCAAAAATGAACGAGGTTTATTATGGTATCTTTCTTGAAGAATATGAAAAGAATAAACTCAATCTAAACCATCTTAGAGATTGGAGGTTTCAAAAAAAACTACTCCTTTCTTGTTGGTTCAAACCAAAA
>Ga0160423_10002643_pt1 | contig 14931 bp, 13 predicted proteins | sample CRUFie14St8metaG_FD_108191 | JGI IMG/M metagenome (GOLD analysis project Ga0160423, IMG submission 108191) | Marine microbial communities from the Costa Rica Dome - CRUD Field 142mm St8 metaG | ecosystem: Environmental > Aquatic > Marine > Oceanic > Photic zone | place: Costa Rica: the Eastern...
CACAGCTTATTACAGTGCTAATATTCCTTATGATTATTAGTTTTTTCAATTCACTTATAAAAAGAAATTATAGAATATATATAGCATTATCCTCAGTCATTGTTTGTATCTTAACAGCTATCTTATACATTTAATGAAAGAAAAAAAGCAAGAAAGATATGACAAAGCATATTTGAGAATGGCTCTTGAATGGGGAAAGCTTTCGCATTGTAAAAGAAAACAAGTTGGAGCTTTAATTGTCAAAGATAGAATGATCATTTCAGACGGATTTAATGGAACTCCAACTGGATTTGAAAATCTTTGTGAAGATGAGGATAATTACACAAAATGGTATGTATTACATGCAGAGGCTAACGCAATTTTAAAAGTAGCTTCTTCTACTCAATCCTGTAAAGGAAGTACTTTATATCTTACCTTATCGCCATGTAGAGAATGCAGTAAGCTTATTCATCAAGCTGGAATAATTAGAGTTGTATATATAAATGAATACAAAGATACAACCGGTCTTGATTTTCTAAAAAATGCTGGAGTAGCGATAGAACAAATTAGTCTTTAATTTGTTTGCTGATCTTTTCAGAAATAATTGCAATAGCAATTAGTATAATAGCACAAAGACTTGCGATTATCCCAATCAAAGAGACTTTATTATGACCTGAAAAAAAAGGTTCATTAAATTCAAAATAAAATAAATTAATGAGAAGGACTATTATTGATATTATTAGCCCGATATACTTTAACATTTACAGTTTTCTTAGACTAACCTTCACAGCTCTCACATTCTTTTTTTTGTTTGAATTTTTGGGCTGCATTCATACTATGTTGATAGTATAATGATTTTAACCCTAATTTCCAAGCAGTTACATGTATCTTATTAATTTCTTTTGTACTGGTATCAGGGTGTATAATTATATTTAGTGATTGACCTTGATCTATATGATTCTGTCTATTTGCAGCCTGATAAATAATTGCTAGTTGGTCAATTTCTGAGTATGTTTTAAAAACTTCTTTTTCATGGTCAGATAAAAAATCAAGATCTTGAACAGATCCATCTTTGTCTCTTATTTCTCTCCATGTCTCTGGATTGTCCATCCCTTTTGCTTGAAGAAGTTTCACTAAAAAAGGATTTTTAATTGTTGTTTTTATTTTAGCAATGTCTTTTACATAAATATTAGACCATATTGGTTCTATACCTTGGGATACTTGACCTAAAATAAATGCAGATGATGTCGTTGGTGCTATTGCATTTAGTGTTGTATTTCTTCTTCCATAGCCTTTTAATAGCTCTGGTTCGCCAAATTTATCAGCAAGGTGTTTTGATGCCTTATTGGAATTAATTTTTATTTTTTTGAAAATTTCACTATTAAGATTATAAGCCTCTTGACTATCAAAGGGCAGCATTTTTGACTGTAGTAAAGAGTGCCATCCCAAAGCCCCCATTCCTAATGCTCGATTTTCTTTTGAAAAATTATATGCCCTTTCCATAAATAGGAATGTTTGTTGATCATCTCTATTTTTTGAATTTTTATACTTTTCAAGCTTTTCCAAAAATTCTGTGATGACGGCATCTAGAAAATAAATCATGGTTTCGACCGCATCAGTATCTTTCCATTTTTCATAATGCAAGAGGTTAATACTTGATAAAACACAAACAAATGACCAATTGTGATTTGATGGTAGCATTATTTCAGTACATAAATTGCTGGCATATATTGGAAGATTCTTGTCTTTGTAGACATCCGCTGAGCCGTTGTTGGCATTGTCGGTAAAGAAAATGTAGGGGTAACCCATTTCTCCTCTGCTCTGCAAAACTTTAGCCCAAACCGTTCTTTTTTGATCATCTCCATCAATCATAGATTGCATCCAGTCATTTGTTACAGTGACACCATGTGTAAGCTCCTGTATAGGATTACCTTCTGTACCGATTTCTAAAAACTCCATTATATCTGGATGATCAATTGGGAGATAAGGAGAAAAACGACCCCTTCTAACTGATCCTTGACTAACAACATCAACCATGGATTCAAAAAGTCTCATGATGTGTACAGCTCCTGAGGCTTCACCGTTATTTTTAATTTCAGCTCCTCTGTGTCGAATTTTACCAAAGTATCCTGATGTTCCCCCACCGAGCTTAGACATCATACCTACTTCAGATTGAGAGTATAGAATATTTCCTATATCATCATCAATGTGTGAGCCGAAACAACTTATCGGTAAACCACGTTCTTTACCAAAGTTTGACCAAACTGGGGACGCTAATGAATAGTAACCTTCTGACATGTAATGATAAAATTTCTCAGCAAATCCAGGCATTTCAAGAATGTCTTCTGCCCGCTTGGCAATATTTGCAATACGCTCCTCGGCACTCAGTCCCTCACCTAAGTATCCAGCAGCAAGAAATTTTCTACTGTTTTCATTTAGCCATTCAAATGGTTTTTTTGTTGTTAGATTACTTGTTTGCATTTTAAAAAAGATCGTCGCTTGTGATACTTTGGGTTCTTTTACTGTAATTAACTGAACGTTTTACAAAGAAATCTCCGTGTTTGGTTCCAATAATTTCATCATCAAACCATTCGGTTTCTAAAACTAAGTTCTGATCAATATCAAAAATTTTATCAATGCCAATGCTCTCTAATGAATTGTTAAATCTGTTCTTTAAAAATTCATTTACAACTTTCTTAGGCAGAAAATCAAGTTCTCCATTTTCAAAAATCCAATCCACTACATCTTTCTCTGCCTCAAATGCCTCTCTGCACATTTTCTGAATGCTGTTGTGGTACTCATTGGTGAACCATTCAGGATTTTCACTTTTAAGTATTTTAATTAAGTCGATACCAAAGTCACCGTGAATTTGTTCTTCTTTTGAGGTTGCTTCAACTACATTTGAAATACCTTTGAGCATATTTTTGTGTTTGTTGAAAGCCATGATTATTAAAAATTGAGAAAATAAAGATACGTGTTCGATAAATAATGAAAACAATAATATAGATTCCGCATACTCTCTGTTATCATCGCTCTTTGAATTTCTTAGTGCGGTTTCCAGGTATCTGACTCTTTTCATTATTGCCGGCTTCTTTTTAAGCTCTTTGAACTCGGAATTAAGCCCCAATATTTCTAGCAGGTGTGAGTAAGCATCAGCATGTCGTACTTCACTCTCAGCAAAAGTTGAACCCACTGAGCCTATTTCAGGCTTTGGTATCCGATGATATAGATCTCCCCAAAAAGATTTTACGGCAACTTCAATCTGGGATATCGCGAGCATAGTATTTTTGATAGCACTTCTTTCAGGATCAGACAGTCTTGATTTAAAATCCTGAATATCACTAGTGAAATTGAATTCAGAATGAATCCAATAAGAATGTCTTATGGCTGGAACATATTCATACAAGTGTGGATATTCGTATGGTTTTAAATTAACTCTTTTCTCAAAAATATCTGATTGTCGTTGTTGTGTTCTTTTATTCCTATATAATATGTAAGCTTTAGCAACTTCCTTAAACTTGCTTTCCATTAGTTGTGTTTCTACAATATCTTGTACCTCTTCAATTGTGGGGACATATTCTTGATCTTTGTTTTTTCTTTTAAGTAGAGCTTGATAAACCGATAAGGCTACATCTTGTGCGTTGTCTTTATTACCAACTCCTACAGCAACCATAGCTTTGTTAATTGCCTCCGTAATCTTATCTAGGTGGAAAGGTTTGGTGCTGAAGTCTCTCTTGATGATATGTTCTATCTCCATATTTTTTAACTGTTTTTGAATGTGATTGGTAAAAAATCGCTTTTTACAAAAGTAAAGTTCTAATTTATTTTACCTGCTTTAAAATGGTGCTAGTATAAGTTTTTAACAAAATTTTCAACATTTATTTTTAGTTATTCCAGCAAGGAAAATGCCCAAATATTATGCCAGAAAACAGTACATTAATAACTCAAATAAACTAAAAAAAATAACGACTGACCAATAAAGTTTATTATTCATAATATATTGATATAGTGGTATTTGAGTATTTTAAGTTCATTTTAAATGGAATTTTTATTATGAAAAATTTGACTACAAATCATAGTAATGTACATTACCAAAAATATTATTGCAATATCAATAAATCATTTAATTAAAATAATAGATTTTAAAAATAGATCTATTTTTATGCTTGAAAATTAGGCTTAAAAACTTGTATGTATTATTTAAGAACTAAATCTGCAGTTGATGCAATTAAGTCTACTCTTGATAATACTAAGAAAAAAGAGCCAGTTAAAGAAACTGTAGATGCTGCTTCAGCTGTGGCTGCTGTTCCTTCGCCTGCAGAAACTGCTCAAATTCCTGTGGAACCATTAACACCTGAAGAGTTAAAAGAGATGATTGCAAAATCTAAAGGCAATCAAGATGATGATTGCTTAATGTGTGGATCTTAGGATTTTTCTAGGAATTTATTGTAAATAAGTACTGCAAATAGACTTCCTGATACAGTTGAGAATACGTATAAATAAATATTATTTATTGTATTGCCCCCGTTCAAATAGTCTATAAATGATGGTCCTATAAATACTGAAGGATTAAATACTGCACCTGATATATTTCCAACTAGGTATATCCCTAAAGAAACTGTTAATCCGATCGCTATACCATAGTAATTATTTCCCTTAGTTTTTGGATAAATAGCAACTACTAGGATTACGAACATCATAAGAAAAGTGAAGAAAAACTCAGAAGCAATTATTAAAAAAATTGTTTCTTCTGCACTTGGGTTTATAATTAAATTTTTTCCGATAATTGATAGAATTGTTGCTGAAGAAATTGCTCCAGATACTTGACAAAAAATATACTTAATACAAGTTTTGAGTGAAATAGTTTTTTTTAAATAAAAAGAGACACTTACTGCAGGGTTGTAGTGAGCTCCAGAAAATTTTGCACCTAAATATATCAGTAAGCTCAGGCCAATTCCAATTATTAAAGGGTTTTTAAAAAAACCAATAATTGTCAATAATAAAAATGTACCAATAAATTCAACTAAATATTTCAATACAGAATTTTAATTCAAATTAAAAAAAAAGCCATTCTTTTGAATGGCTTTCAAAAACTTGTATTATTTATTTTTTAACGAATCATCATACAACTCTAAGAGAGACATTGTGTTTTCTATCATCTCTTTAGTTTCGATCAATAGACTAAAATAAAGTGTTGTATTTTTTGGACTTGATTCTTCTTTCTTTGTTCTAGAAATTTGAATATCAATTTTATCCTCAAGAAAATCAACAAATTCCTGTTTTCTTTCAAGAATAGATTTTAATTCTCCAAAATTTGATACCGAAAATAAATTTTTTATGTCGTCATACAAACTAGAGCATTTAGAATTTATTTCTAATAATTCTTTTATCTGATTATATGTCAACAATTTATGGTTGTTGTTGACATGCTTGTAAGTTATTTTAGAAATATATTGTAATGATTCTGTAATATCTTGAAGCTGAGTTAACATATTTATATAAAAGTTACTGGCAGCTTTGATTGTGTCTTCATCTAAATTTTTAATGAAATAGAATAAATCATTTCTTAAATCTTCGACTTCCTCAGAAAGTTTTTCTACGGATTTTTTATTCTTTTTTAAATTATCAAGATTGCCATGGGCCAAACCTTCAATTGATGTTGAAAATATTGATTTAATCTTTTTAGAAGCCTTGGAAACGTTACTTCTACTTTCTTCAATCAAACCAATTACCGAGTTACTTTCAGATTTTGTTAAAACTTCAGAGTTTTTCTCAAATTCTAATTCTTTTCTATGTGATACATAATTTCTTACTAGAATTAAAATTGCTCCGAAAATTAAAATTGCAATAGCAGTTGGGCCTCCTAAATGAATAAGGAATGCCACAAGTCCACATGCTGTAAAAGCAATAAATGCTGTAAAGAACCACCCTCCAATAACATTTAAAACACCCGCAACTCTATAAACTGCACTTTCAGAACCCCAAGCTCTATCTGAAAGAGATGTTCCCATTGCAACCATAAACGTAACATATGTGGTAGATAATGGCAATTTAAATGAAGTGGCAATTGAAATTAAAATTGCAGCAACCATCATATTCACAGATGCTCTGATCATATCAAAAGCTGGAAGTTCTAATGCTTTTTTAGAACTCATTTGTAAAACAGGAACCTCAAATTGAGAATTAATTTTTTCTCTTAATTTCGATGGAACTATTGCAGATGTATATTTGGATGCATTCATTGCAAATCTGACCAAACCTCTAGATAAAAAATTTGGTTCAAATCTTTCTTTTGTATCCCTTTGTCTAGCTAAATCAATCTCTGTTTTGGTAACTTTTTTAGCTTTAGATGATACCCAAAGTGTAATAACCATCACCATACCTGCTATAAATAATAAAAGATTTGGTGTTGGCACCTTGGTCGCTAAAACTTCCATAGAAAACATATCAGCAGATATTCCAGAAGCAACCCAAGCTTCATAGGATTGCCACGCAGCAATTGGAACACCAATAAAATTAACTAAGTCATTTCCAGCAAATGCAAGTGCTAAAGAAAATGTACCTACGCCAATTATTAATCTATAAATATTTACTTTAAACGAAAATATCAGAAAATATGAAATAATTGAAAGTAGAATAAAGCTAACAGCAGAAATCATGAAAACTTCAGATTCTAGAAAAGCAGAAATAGTAGATCCACCTATTATATCATAGGTTTCTTTTGCATAAGAAGTGCCTTTGATACCCTTCATCAATATGAAATATGTTATTGAAGTCAGGGCAACTCCCCCAAAAATGGAGCCTACCCACTTAGATTTTTTTTCATAGTTATACGAGAGCAATGTTCTGGCAATAAACTGAACCAATGCTCCAATAGAAAAGGCTATAAATACCGATAGAACTATTCCAAGTATTATTTGAGTGGCTTTTGAAACATTTATATAATTAATAAGCTCACTAAAATCACCAGCATTTGCTGATATCTTGATTAATGAGACTGCAACTGCAGCACCTAGTAATTCAAATACAATTGATACTGTGGTAGAAGTCGGTAATCCTAAAGTATTAAAGAAATCTAACAATAATATGTCAGTAATCATAACTGCCATAAAAATTATCATAATCTCAGAGAAGAAAAGCATTTCTGGATTGAAAATACCTTTTCTTGCAACCTCCATCATTCCGCTCGAAAATACTGAACCAACTAATACTCCTAAGCTGGCCAATAGCATTATTTTTTTTACTGAAATGGCTTTAGATCCTAATGCTGAATTTAAAAAATTTACAGCATCGTTGCTTACACCTACCATAAGATCCCCAATGGCTAGAATTGCCAAGGCGATAATCATTATTAGATATATGTCCATATTATCTGTAAATGTTGTTAAAATATCTGAAAAAGATATTAAATTAATGTTAAATAAATTCATAATTATATTTTAATTTCTGCGTTAATAAAGAACATTGATTTATTGTTCTTTGATTCATCTAAATATTTGTAGTTTCTATAATTGAAACTTAGTTTAAAACCATTACTAACCTTAGTTTGATATCCAATTATTAATAATTTTCCATCCTTGCCAAAATTCCATGGAACTGAATTTCCAACAAGTGTATTTGATTCTAGATTATCATATCTAGCATATATCTCACCTTTTCCTCCTATTTTTTGAGACCCATAAAATGAGTATCCTGATAGATTAGAATCAAGAGAAGGGTTTTTGTATGATTCAGCATTATTTATTTTGTTATATTCAATACCAATCCTTGAATTATTTTTTGAGTATCCAACAAAATACCCAACATTTGTTACGTTAAAGTTTTCATCACCAGGTTCGGAGTCATAATATAATTTTGCTGAGAAACCATTTTTAAATTCATAAATTAAATTTCCCCCAATTTTCAAATAACCATCATCATCTTGAATATTCTTATATCCTTCTCCATTCAAAATAAATGCATTAAATGTCAGGTTGTTTGAAAGTTTAAATTCTCCGTTGGCACCAATATCTGCACTACTTCCAAATTTATTTTCATCTTGAAAAGGCTTATAAACATACCTGTAGCCCCAAACTTTTTCTTGATACTTAAATTGTTTATTACCAATCATTCCGAAACTAATTTTTATATTTTTTTCAAGTTTCCAATCAATTTGTGCTGTTTTTAGAAAAGCAGTGTACGAACTACCAGAGCTGTTTTTACCAATATCAAAAGTTATTTTAGTAGAAAGTTTATCATCAATTTTATAATTATAACCTAGATAGACTCTTTTGATTTCAAATGCTTTTTTCTTTGAAGCATCTTTAGTAAAATCTGAGTTAAAGTTCCAAAATAGTGTTGAAAAAACCTTCCCTTTATTATCATCTTGAGCTAAAGCTTCAAAACTTAAAAAACATATTGTAATAAATATTAATTTTTTCATATTTAATTTTTAAATAGTTCTGTATCTTCTTTTACCATTAAAATAAATTCTCGGAGAATTTCCTAAAATTACTTTTGCTTGAACTCTATCGTTTAATTCATTTCGAATTGAATTCAGTTGATCATTTCCGTTATTTTGCTTATTCATATTTAGTTTAACTTTACGTGTACAAAAATCTATATTAAAATTATTGTTGATGTTAACTAAATGTTATCAAAATGAAACTTAAAAATTATGATTTAAAATTGATCAGATTATTTGTTGTTGTGATCTTTGGCTTTGCATATCAAAATTCTTATTCCCAAAAACTCACAGAAGACATCAGTCTATCAAAAAAAATTGATGAGACCTCAGGTTTAGAAATTGTAGATGGCCAATTCATCACTCATAATGACTCGGGAGGTGACCCTAAATTATATTATCTAGATAAAAAAGGTAAAATAGTTTTTGAAAGAACTTTAGATGGTGTAAAAAATAATGATTGGGAAGATATTACTAAAGATGATCAATTCATTTATGTTGCCAATATGGGTAACAATTTTGATACTCGTAAAAATTTATCAATAGTAAAAACTCCTATTGATCCTTTATCGATTGAGGCGGAATTAATTGAATTTAATTATCCAGAACAAGTTAAATTTACTACAGCATATAGTCAATCACAATATGATGCTGAAGCTTTAATTACAATAGATGACTATTTGATTATTCTTACAAAAAATAAGCTCAAAAAAATTACAGAGATATACGCTTTGCCAAAAATTGCTGGTAAATACGAAGCAAAGAAAATTGGAAGCTTGAATACTCAGTCAATCATAACTGGGGGAGATTATGATCCGGAAACTAAACTTCTTGCTTTAACTGGAACTCTTATATTCAATGAATATTATATTCTAAAAATTGAAGATTTTGATCTTGAAAGTAAAAAAGATTATAAGATAGACATGTATGAAATTCCAATAGGTAAAACTCAAGTGGAGGCGATAAAAATAATTGATTCAAATACTTTTTGGATTACATCAGAGGATGAAAAAAGTAGTTCTAGTGCTAGATTAATGAAGATTAAATTCTAGTATTTATTTTCAAAAAGACTTTTCCCTTTAAAAAATATTAAATTGCATTAATGAAATGGGAAAACCTACTATCCTTAAAAAGACAAGGTGATAGTTTAAAACGTCTAAGATCCGAACAAGACAATACTAGAGTAGGTTTTGATGTAGATTATGATAGAATAGTTTTTTCTTCATTTTTCAGATCACTTCAAGATAAAACTCAAGTAGTCCCTTTTTCAAAAACCAGTTTTGTTCATACTAGATTAACGCATAGTTTGGAAGTATCTGTTGTAGGCAGAAGTTTAGGTAGAGTTGTTGGAAAATATATTTTAGATAAGTACCCTTATTTAAAAGAAGTCTACAAATTTCAAATTAATGATTTTGGGAGTATTGTAGCTGCCGCATGTTTATCGCACGATATTGGAAATCCACCATTTGGTCATAGTGGGGAATCTGCAATAGGAGACTTTTTTAAAATTGGAGATGGAGTAAAATACAAATCTCAACTAACAGATTTACAGTACAATGATCTTTGCACATTTGAAGGAAATGCAAATGGATTTAAAATTTTAACTGAAAGTAAAACTGGTTCTGAAGGTGGACTAAGATTAAGTTATTCAACACTTGGAGCTTTCACTAAGTATCCAAAAAAATCTTTACCACATAGACCAACTGATCATGTAAAGGATAAAAAGTATGGGTTCTTTTCAAATCAGTCTGATTTTTTTGATGAAGTTGCATCAGAATTAGGATTAAAAATAGGTGAGAATAATTATAATAGACATCCTCTGACTTTTTTAGTAGAAGCTGCAGATGATATATGTTATACATTAATTGATTTTGAGGATGGAATTAATTTAGATTGGATTCCCGAAGAATTTGCTTTGGAATATTTAGTCAAATTGGTTAGTAATTCAATTGATAAAAAAAAATATAATAACATGAGCTTGAAAGGTCAAAGAATCGCATATTTAAGAGCTCTTGCAATTAATACTTTAATTAATGAAGCCGTTCAAATTTTTATTGAAAATGAAGAAGAAATTTTGAAAGGAAACTTTAAGGATTCTTTATTGAGCAAGTCAAAGTATAAAGCACAAATGGAAGGAATAATAAAAATTAGTGTAGATAAAGTTTACAAATCGAAAGAGGTAATTGAAAAAGAATTGACAGGTTATAAGGTTCTTAATTTTTTACTTAAAACATTTACTAATTCTGTTATAAATTGGAAAGAAAATAGAGTAAGTGCATTCGATGAACTTGCATTAGAGTGTATACCTAAAGAATACCTAGATAAAGAAACTGACCTATATTCAAGTTTGCTTGATGTGAGTTGTTTTATTGCAAGTTTAACAGATGGATTAGCTTTAGAATGGTATAAAAAACTCAATTAATGACTCAAGAGGAAAAAGATATTTTTTATATGCAAAAAGCTTTATCTGAAGCTAAATATGCTTTTGAAAAAGATGAAATTCCTGTGGGAGCTATAATTGTTTCAAATGATAAAATTATAGCAAGATCACATAATCTTACTCAAATGTTAAATGATGTAACTGCTCATGCTGAAATGCAAGCAATAACATCTGCTGCTAATCATCTAGGAAATAAATATCTAACTGAGTGTACTCTTTATGTCACGTTGGAGCCTTGTCAAATGTGTGCTGGAGCAATGTACTGGGCACAATTAAATAGATTAGTTTATGGTGCAAGTGACAACCACAGAGGTTATAAAATTTTAGGAACTAAGCTTCATCCAAAAACAAAGGTTAAATCTGGAGTGCTTTCTAAGGAGTGTAAATTAATTGTTGATGCTTTTTTTATAAAAAAAAGAAAAGAAAAAGCTCTCTAGTCTTTATATATATAATCGTCAAGTTTTTTATTTCTATATCTGTAGTATAAAAATAAAGGCATAAATAAAAAACAGAAAATCAACACACTGATACCAATTGTTTTTTCACCATTTTCTGCTCCATTATTATTTATATATAGTCCGTAAAAAAGTAAGATGAGATCTAAAAAGAAAATTATATACAGAAGGGATCTAAATATCAAACTATTTCAATTTAATATTCAACTCATCAAGCTGACTTTTATCAATTGAAGAAGGACTATCAATCATGACATCTTTTCCGCTATTATTTTTCGGAAAAGCAATATAATCTCTAATTGATTCATCATTATTCATAACGGCAACAAGCCTATCGAATCCAAAAGCAATACCACCATGGGGAGGAGCTCCATATTTAAAGGCATTCATTAAAAATCCAAACTGATTTCTTGCTTCTTCTTTAGAAAAACCAAGGATAGAAAAAACTTGTTCTTGAAGTTTTTCATCATGAATTCTAATTGATCCTCCGCCAATCTCATTTCCATTAATAACTAGGTCATATGCATTGGCTAATGTATCACCAGGATTCTCATGAATTATTCCATTAACTGGAGATGTGAATGGATGATGCATTGAATGAAATCTTTCTGTTTCATCATCCCACTCAAATAATGGAAAATCTGTAACCCACAAAGCTTTAAATTCATTGTTTTTTCTCAATCCTAATCTGTTCCCAACCTCAACTCTCAGCGAACCTAACTGATTTAAAGCTTTATTTTTCTTCCCTGAAATTATAAAACTTAGATCACCAGGATTAGATTCAGTTAATTTTTTAAGTTCATCTTTACTGAAAAATTTATCAATAGAAGATTTTACAGTTCCATCTTCATTATGTTTTACCCAAATTAGACCAAGAGCTCCAATTTGAGGTCTTTTTACCCAATCAGTATATGAATCAATAATTTTTCTTGAAAATTCAGATCCTTTTGGAATGTTGAATCCATAGATTGCTTCGCTATCATCAAATATTTTAAAACCATTCCCTTTAGCATTTTCACTAATATTAAAAAACTCCATCCCGAATCTTGTATCGGGTTTATCAGAACCATATTTCTCCATAGCTACATTAAATGGAATTCTAGTAAAATCATTAAGATTATAATTTAAACAAGTCTTAAAAAGATGCTTAACCATTCCTTCAAATGTGTTTAGAACATCTTCTTGATTAACAAAAGACATTTCGCAATCTATCTGTGTGAATTCAGGTTGTCTGTCAGCTCTTAAATCTTCATCTCTGAAACATTTAACAATTTGAACATATTTATCAAAACCACTTATCATGAGTAGTTGTTTGAACGTTTGAGGAGATTGTGGAAGAGCATAAAACTCATTCTTATTTATTCTTGACGGAACAATAAAATCTCTTGCTCCCTCAGGTGTGGATTTAATTAAATATGGAGTTTCTATATCAATGAATCCTTGATCTTTTAAATATTTTCTTACTTCAAAATTTAAGTTGTTTCTAAAAATCAGGTTGTCTTTTAGAGTATTTCTTCTTAGATCTAAATATCTATATTTCATTCTTAGATCGTCTCCACCATCCGTTTCATCTTCAATTGTAAATGGAGGGGTTTCAGCCTTATTTAAGATTGAAATAGAACCAACTAAAACTTCTATATTGCCAGTTGGAATTTTATCGTTTTTAGATTCTCTTTCAGCTACTTTTCCTGAAACAGAGATTACATACTCTCTACCTAAAGATTTTACAGTTTGTATAACATCTTTTGATGTTTTTTCAGAATCAATAAATAACTGAGTGATACCGTATCTGTCTCTCAAATCAATCCAAATTAGAAATCCTTTGTCCCTTACTCTTTGAACCCATCCGGATAATTTAACTTCTTTGTTGATATCGGAGTTTCTTAACTCTCCACAATTATGACTTCGATACATAATTACAAATATCTAATAAATTATATTATAATCTGAATTTGAATATTACAATCCGTTAATTCAATTTGAATTCTCTAATTTTTAAAGCAGCTCTTTTACTCAGATAAAATGTTACTGGGACAATAATAAGAGTTAGAAACGTCGCAAATGTTAATCCAAATATGACAGTCCAAGCTAAAGGTCCCCAAAAAATTACATTATCACCACCAATATAAATATTTGGATCACCGGTGCTAAATAAACTCATTAAATCAATATTCAAACCTATCGCTAATGGAATTAACCCGAGAATTGTAGTAATTGCTGTTAAAATAACAGGCCTTAATCTTGCTTTTCCACCTTTAACAATAGACTCAAAAATTTCATTTTTAGTTAACATACTATCTTTTTCAAGATTTAGTTTAGCTTTTTTTCTATCCAATAAAAGTTGCGTATAATCTATTAATACAACACTATTGTTTACAACAATACCAGCTAATGAAATAATACCAAGCATTGTCATAATTATAACAAAAGTCATATCAAAAATTATTAGGCCTAGGAAAACACCAATAAAGCTCAAGAAAATAGAAAGTATAATAATTATTGGTTTTACAATAGAATTAAATTGGAATACCAATAGTAATAATATTAGCATTAATGCCATTATTAAAGCAGTGTTTAAAAAGTCTTGGTTTTTATCCTGCTCTTCTATTTCACCTGTAAATTTATATTTTACATCTTCTGAAACTTCAAATCCATCAAGTTGAAATTTGATTTGATCAACAATTTCTTTTGCATTATACCCAGCAAATATTGAAGAATACAAAGTAACGACTCTATTTAGGTTTCTATGTTTTATAGCACTATATGTTTCGACATTTTCAGATTTAATTAATGAAGCAATTGGTACTTCAACTAATTGCCCGTTATTCATATTTTTAAAAATAACATTCTGGTTGAATAGTAATGATTTGTCATATCTATCAGCTTCATTGAACCTCACATTGATATCATAATCTTCTCCGTCTTTTTTATAAATCCCTGCTTTTTCTCCGAAAAGAGACCTTCTTAACACTAAACCAATTTGACTAGGATTTATTCCGAGTTCACCAGCTTTTTCTCTGTCAACTTCAATCTGAATAGATGGCTTGTTTTTATTTACATCAATCTTTAATTCTTCAATACCAGCAATTTTTTGATCGTTAATGAAAATTCTCATTTCCTCAGCTGTCCTAATTAATTCTAAATAATCTTTGCCTGTTATTTCTATATTAACTGGATACCCAGCAGGAGGCCCATTATCATCTTTTTCTACAGAAACTGCAAGTCCCGGATATTTCCCACTTAACTTTCTTTGAACATCACTTCTTAAATCTTCACTTGAAAATCCATTTCTGTATTTAAACTCTCTTAATGTTACGGTTATTTTAGATTTCTGTGGCATATCTGCTTGGGAACCAAAATCATTTTGCTGATTACCGGCGCCTTCACCAACTTGTGCAAGCATGGATTCAATCATGAAATTTTTAGAGCCTTCAAAATATTTTTTATTGTTAACAACCTCTAGTACTTCACTTTCAATTTCTTTTGTAATAGCATTTGTTTTTTTAATGTCAGTACCCTGAGGGTATTCAGCATAAATTATAATTTGATTAGGTTGATTATCAGGAAAAAACTCAATTTTTGGCCCAGCTATTCCAACAAGAATCATAGTTAGA
>Ga0160423_10002645_pt1 | contig 14925 bp, 13 predicted proteins | sample CRUFie14St8metaG_FD_108191 | JGI IMG/M metagenome (GOLD analysis project Ga0160423, IMG submission 108191) | Marine microbial communities from the Costa Rica Dome - CRUD Field 142mm St8 metaG | ecosystem: Environmental > Aquatic > Marine > Oceanic > Photic zone | place: Costa Rica: the Eastern...
CCGCCCGTTCCTGTCATCGGGTCGACCACGGGGCCATGTCCAAGCGGTCCTGCGGCCATGTTGACGGCGAGGCGAGCCAACCGGGGGTCAAGGCTGACCGGCTTGAAGAACGGGCGCTCACCTGCTCGGCGCTCACCGTTGGAAAAGGATGCTTGACCGTCCCCCTCCATCCAGCCGCAGGCCAAGGAGGCCGTTGGGCCATCAGAAATGAGTGCGAGGACATGATTTGGAGATTCCAGGTCAATGGTGCAACCCAAATCGTGAAGCAACCCTCCGAGGCGACCGGAGAGGTTGGACAAACTCCATCCGGGCAATTTGCTGCCTTGTTTCCATGCCCGTACGGCGACAGAACCCTTGACTGGGTGCTCGTGAAGGTAAGCTTGCATGTTGTTCAACCATTGTTCGGGGGTACCTTCGGTCGTGGACGCCACGTGGCCATCAACGAGGAAACATTGCAGTCCACTGGCGATGGACAACGCTTGCATTCGTTGTTTTTGGTCTGCACCTGAGACTCGAACCCATCGCTCAGACGTATCCGTGTGAAGGGCAGCATCGGGAAGGAGCGCCGCCAATTCAGCAAACGCGAGTCCCGGGTGCCAACCGCGCAAACACGCCAGCATGTCGCCCATACCCCGTCCTGTGGCTCTGCCTTCTTGATGGAATCGCAGGCGAACCGCTACATACGGTGACCTTCAGTTGTGCTCATGGGCTGCAACCTCAAAGACATCGCCCCCGCTCAACAGACCAGTTTGAAGGCGCTGGCAGGCAAACGGGTCGGCATTGATGCCTTCCTGACGGCGTTCCAGTTTCTGACCACCATGCGAGACCGCTCACCCCAGGGTGACGGCATGCCGCTGAGGGACGCCAACGGCAATCCCGTGTCCCATTTGATGGGCTTTCTTCACCGCACGGCTACGCTGCTCAGCCTGGGCATCAAACCGGTCTACGTCTTTGACGGGACTTCACCTGAACTCAAGGCCGAGGAAATGGCCGCGCGCCGAGCGCGCCGTGAGGAAGCCGAAGCCGTCCACAAAGAAGCACTGGCCGCGGGCGATTTTGCCTTGGCGCAGAAAATGGCCGCTCGGATCATGCACTACTCTCCGCAGATGGTGGAGGAGACGCAGCGGCTGCTCGACCTCATGGGCGTCCCATGGGTGACCGCCGCAGCCGAAGGCGAAGCCCAAGCCGCCGTGATGGCCGCCAAAGGCCAACTGGACGTGGTGGCCACCCAGGACTGGGATGCCCTCCTGTACGGATCCCCCGTCCTTGTTCGCAATCTGATGGACGACGGTGCCAAGCGCTACGGGCGGGTGGTCCATGCGCAATCCATTGATTTGGATGAAATGCTTGCGGCCAACGAACTCACCCGTGAACAACTGGTGGATTTGGCCATCATGATCGGCACCGACTACCACCCAGGCATCAAAGGTATCGGGCCGAAGACCGGTCTAAAGCTCATCAAAAAACACGGCACGCTCGAAGCGGTTTGCGAGACCAAGGACTGCGACGTTCCCGAGCGGCTTGATGAGATCCGTGAAATCTTCCTCAACCACCCCGCGGTGGACGTGGAGGAAGCCGACTTGAAGCAGGGGCAAGTTGACCGCAAGGGCTTGGTTCAATTCCTTCAGAAGGAGCGCCAGTTCAGTCAGCGCCGTATGGACCAGGCGTTCGAGAAGCTCAAGGAAGGCGGTTACCTTCGCGAAGGCGGTCAGACCTCGTTGTTTTCGTTCGATGGCTGAATGAAGCGAAGCGGGCTGGCGAGCGTCATGACACCCTCGTGTTCCACGAGCCCGCCACGGGCCTCGGTCTGCACGTCGGCCAGCGCCTCGTTCACGGTGTTCACCGGCGCGCACGGAATGCCCCCAAGCAGCCCCTCGAGCGAAGCTCGGTCCAACGCTGAAACAGCGGCTTGCACGGTGGATTCAACGGCTTTTCGCTCTTCAATCCGGGCGCTGTTGTCCTTCCAGTGCTCGGGTACGTCCAATTTCAACGCCGCCACAAGCTTGTGCCACTGGTTCTCGGTGCCCACGCCGATGGCGAACCAACCGTCCTTGGCCTCGAAGGCCTTGTAGGGCACGAGGTTGGGATGCGCGCTGCCCATGCGGCCGGGCGTGATTCCGGCCAGCGCGTTATGCCCCTGGTTCACGAGCGAGGCCAGTGCCGTGTCCCACAACGAGATGTCAATGCGAGCACCTTCACCGGTTTTCTCTCGATGATAGAGGGCGGCGAGAATGGAGGACACGGCATTCATCCCGGTCATGACGTCGATCCATGCTACGCCGACCTTTGCCGGGCCGGCGTCGGCATCACCGGTGATGGACATGATGCCGCTGCGGGCTTGCATCGTGAGGTCAAACGCTACCTCGTCCCGTCGGGGGCCGTGTTGGCCATAGCCGGAAATGCTGCACACGATGACATCGGAGGGAACGTCTCCGACGATGGCGTCAAACGTGCCGGGCTTGAAGTTCTCGATCACAACATCGTGGTCGGCGACGAGCGACCGTATGCGGGCCTGCTCTTGTTTGATGTTGACCGTCTCGATCTTCTTGCCGCGGTTGCACGAAAGGAAGTAGGAAGCAACGCTTTTCCCGTCAAAGCCCGGTTGAAACGGCGGGCCCCAGAAACGCGTATCATCGCCCCACGGGGCCTCCAATTTGAGCACCTCGGCACCTAAATCGCTCAGCGTTTGAGCGGCATGGGGGCCTGCGAGAATGCGAGAGAGATCGAGCACGCGTACGCCGGACAGCGGTTGCATAGCCGGGGCTTTCTTGCGAGTCAATTCAACCTATGCGTCCAAACGGACGGTTCGGTCGAGGAAGATCGTCGTTGGAATCAAGCGTTCTTGTCGGCTTGGACCTGGACACGAATGGCTTGTGCAGCAGCCTTGGCTTCCTGCATGGCCTTTCGCACACGGGTGCCAGCGGCACTGTTGCCTTTGTCGTGCTTCGTAGCATCGACAAGGGCGGCGGTCAAATCATCAATCATCTTCTGTACCATAGCCTCAACGGACATGTCCTGCGGCTCGGAAAGTCGGTTCTTATGGCTTGCTCAAGAATTTGATGAACAGAACGATGCACGGCGTGAGATTCGTTTGCCAGAAGGGGGTTCTGCCCGCACAATCATGGTCGGCCATGGCGAGGGATTGAAAACCCTCACCACAGACCACCCACCAACGGGGGCACATCATGGGGTTCGCTCGACGGTCAACTCAGCCGGACCCTGACCCCGTTACCACACAGGAGTGGAGGGATTCCATTCGGGCCGTCGCCGAACAATGGGGCGAAGGCGAGGCTCGGCGCTTGCTCCAGGCCACCGTTGAATCGGCCAGGGATGCGGGCGTGGACATCGAAGTGGTTGAAACGCCATACTTGAACACCATTCATCCGGACGATCAGGGTGCGTATCCCGGCGACATGGTCATGGAAGAGCGCCTCCACGGCATCATCCGCTGGAACGCCATGATGATGGTCACGCGGGCCAACAAATACTTCGAAGGCATTGGCGGGCACATCTCCACCTACGCATCCGCCTCCCATGCGTGGGAGATGGGCTTCAATCATTTTTTCCGCGGGAAAGACGGGGGCGGTTCTGGCGACCACCTCTACTGGCAAGGCCACGCTTCCCCCGGTATCTACGCTCGAGCGTGGTTGGAAGGGCGATTGACCCACGAGCACATCGAAAAATTCCGCCAAGAAGTTGGCGGCCAAGGTCTCTCGAGCTACCCGCATCCTCGATTGATGCCGGAGTTCTGGGAGTTCCCGACCGTCAGCATGGGCCTGGGCGCCATGACGGCCATTCATCAAGCCCGCTTCAATCGCTACTTGGAAGACCGTGGCTTGACCACCACCGGGGGTTCGAGGGTCTGGTACACCATGGGGGACGGCGAATCCGACGAGCCCGAATCCCTGTCTCAACTTTCGCTGGCGGGTCGCGAGGGTCTGGACAACATCATCATGACGATGAACTGCAACCTTCAGCGCCTCGACGGTCCCGTTCGTGGAAACTCAAAGATCGTTCAAGAATTGGAAGGCCGCTATCGCGGTGCGGGTTGGAACGTCATCAAGGTGCTCTGGGGCAGTTCCTGGGACGATTTGTTTGAGCGGGACGTGCAGGGTCTCTTGGCCGACCGTCTCAACAATCTTGTGGACGGCGACGAGCAGCGACTGATGACGGCCGACGGCGCCACCATCCGCAAAGAATTGTTCAATTCCGACGGGCTTACCTCGCTCGTTTCTCATCTCTCCGATTCAGCATTGGAGGCGCTCTGTGCTGATGTCGGTGGACACGACTTCGCCAAACTTCACGCTGCATACGCACAGGCGACGGCCCACAAAGGTCAACCCACTGTCGTCCTCATTCGCACCATCAAAGGCTTCGGACTTGGGCCAGCGTTTGCCGGGCGAAACACCACCCACCAGAAGAAGAAAGCCGACATGGAAACCATGCAGTTCATGCGTACCGACCTCGGTCTTGACTTCAGCGATAAGGACCTTGAATCCTATCCGTACGTCATGCCCGAGGACGTCCCTGATTTGGTGACCTACGCCAGCGAGCGTCGCAAGGCCCTCGGAGGATTCTTGCCCAAGCGCGTGGTGCCTGAGGAAGCCATTTCCCTGCCTGAGGCCAAGGCCTACGCCGAGTTCGATGAAGGCACAAAGGGCAAGATGGAGGTCTCAACCACCATGGCTTTCGTCCGTGTTCTTCGGGCGTTGATGAAGGACAAAGCCTTCGGTCAGCGCGTGGTTCCCATCATCCCGGACGAAGCACGCACCTTTGGCATGGACCCGCTCTTTGCCGAATTTGGCATCTATCATCCAGAAGGGCAGTTGTACAAACCCGTGGACCACAACGTACTGATGAAGTACAAGGAATCCCAAAAGGGTCAGCTGTTTGAAGAGGGCATCAACGAGGCAGGGGCGACTTCCACGTTCATCGCTTCCGCAACATCTTACTCCACGCACCTCTATCCAACGGTCCCCTTCTACACGTTCTATTCCATGTTTGGTTTCCAACGCGTGGCGGACCTCATCTGGTCAGCCGCCGACCAACGTGCCCGCGGCTTCCTCATGGGCGCGACTTCCGGGCGAACCACCCTCAACGGTGAGGGGCTTCAGCACCAAGACGGCCACTCACTCTTGATGGCTCACACCAATCCAGCGGTGCGAGCCTGGGACCCTGCCTTTGCCTACGAACTGGCCACCATTATTCGCCACGGCATTGAGGAGATGTATGTGGACAACAAAGACGTGCTGCACTACATCGCCATCTACAACGAAAACTACCCCATGCCCCCTAAGCCGAAAGGCGTTGACGAGGGCATCATCAAGGGCATGTACCTGCTTCGTGGTGCGCCCAAAGGCGACGGCCCTGTTGTACGTCTGATCGGGTCTGGACCCATCATGGTCCAGGTTTTGGATGCGGTCGAGAAGCTCGAGGCCTACGGCGTGCGCTGTGAAATTTACTCCGCCACCTCCTACGGCGAACTCCGTCGTGAAGGCCTGGCGTGCGACCGGCACAACCGCCTCCACCCGACCGACGAGGTTCAGAAGCCTTACGTGGAAACCCTGCTGGCTGAACCGCTGCCCACCGTCGCCGTCTCCGACAACATGGCGGCCGTTCCGGACATGATTCGTCAGTGGGTCAGCGGGCCCTACACCGTGCTGGGCACCGACGGCTTTGGTCGCTCGGACACTCGCGAAGCGCTCCGCCGTTTCTTTGAGATCGACGGCGCCGCCATTGCGCTGGCCGCCTTGTCCTCGCTCGTGCGTGAGGGCAAACTTGACGCCAAGGTTTACGCCAAGGCAGAGAAGAACTTCGCCGTCTCCACCGACCGTCCGGACATCGCCGATCTCTGACCGGGTTACTCAGCAACACCCTCATTTCGTTGAGGACATCATCCGGTGAAAGTGATGCACGCCTTGCTCGTGGGCAGGCGAATAGCGTCCTCGGATGTAGGCGCGAGAACGCATCCCTTTCATGCAGTTCTCGACCACGAATTGATCTTGAAGTTCCACTTTGTCAAGCTCAGCACCTGCCCCTTGGTTGAGCAAATCTGCTCGCTTGACATAACTTCTGAACAGCACCCGTGTTGTATCGAGGTCGGTTGGAACAACGATGTTGACCGAAACGCCCCAAGGATAGACGTTGAACATGAGATTTGGATAGATCCACCAGTAATAGGCAGCGATGTTTTTGCCGTGGTCAACCGAATCTTCGGGAATCTCAAACGATGCTTCACCCTCAGCAGCCAAGCCGATTTGCAACACCCCGTGCTCAAAACATTCCGTTGTGTAGCCCTTGGTGTCGAGAGCATCGTTGAGTTCCGGATGGACGAAGGGAATGTGGAACCCCTCAAGGTAGTTGTCAACGTAAAGCATCCAGTGGGTGCTGATGTCCCAATCTCGGTCTCGGCTTGGGTCGTATTCCAACCCGTTCAGGAACCAACCGATTCGCTCTTCGACGGGACGCAGCAACGTCTCGAAATCCATCTCGGCATCGAGACTCATGAACTCAAAACCGTTCCACGTCCGGAGTGGAAAGGAGATGAGACGATCGGTGGCTGTTGGAAAATCGGCGACTTCTTCAAAGCCGGGCATGTGTTTCAGGCGTCCGTCACAACCGAACGTGCGACCGTGGTAGGGACATTGGATGGTCTTCTTGTTGGTCGCTTCGTGACACATGACCATGCCTCGGTGCGTGCAAACGTTTGACAGCACACGCACATCCTCGCCGTCTTCGGTCCGAATCAACGGTTCATCCAGAAGGGCATCGAGGTGCGGCAACGGTGCGACTGCAAATGTGAATTGCTCATTTGAGCCAACGAATTGCCAGGCGGATTTGATGATGTTTCGTTGGGTCGCAAAGAGACCGGCATCCGTGTAGAATTCAGAAGGAAGGGTCTGGGCCAACCGGATGTCGGCGTTGATGAGATCTTCCGACATGAACCGAATGTTAGGCTCTGTTTTCTTGAGCCTTGCGTTGGTGCTTGGCAAAACGAATCTCCAAAACAGATGGCGGCCGGTTCAGTTCTATGTGGGAGCGGTTGCTGGTCGGTGCTATCGTCGCCTTCGTGGTGTTCAAAATCACCCTCATCACCTACCGACGACGAAAATACCCCGAACCCCACGAAGATTGGACCGCCGTTGACCTCGAAGCACTGCATTTCCCTTCCGACTTTCGGTGGGGCACGGCCACCGCCGCCCATCAAGTCGAGGGCCACCTTGTGAACAACTGGACGGTCCATGAAGCCGCCAAAGGTCTTGAGGCAAGCGGTGCGGCTTGCGATCACTGGAACCGGTGGGAAGACGATTTTCAACTCTTGACCGACCTCGGGATGACCTCCTACAGATTTTCCATCGCTTGGAGCCGTCTTGAGCCCACAGAGGGGGTGTGGGATGAGTCTGCCTTGGCCGTTTACTCGGCGATGGTGGACGACCTTCTCCGACGAGGCATTCGGCCCATCATCACCCTGCACCATTTCTCTCATCCTGATTGGTGGGAAGCCAAGGGAGGTTTTGCCGACCGTTCGAACGTCCCTGCGTTCGTCGGGTATTGCGAACGGGTGGTGGAGGCCTTGGCCGACCGCGTAACGACGTGGGTCACCATCAACGAACCGACAGTGTTCGCCACCATGGGATACACGCTGGGCATGTTTCCGCCCGGACGGCGGTCGCTCCGGGCTACGCTGCACGTGATGCGAAACCTGTTGTTTGCACACGGGACCGTGTATCACGCGTTGAAATCAAAGCATCCAGCCTTGCAGCTCGGCGTGGCCAAGAACGTCACGCTTTTTGACCCGAAAAACAGGTGGAGTCCGCTGGATTGGCCCTTAGCCAGATTGCTGGAATGGTTTTGGAACGGTGCTTGGCGAGGTGGCATTCAGAAGGGCCGAATGTTCTTCAAAGATGTTCCAGAAGCCAAAGGCACGCTTGATTTCATCGGATTGAACTACTACACGCACGTGTTGGTCGGTCCTGCGTCCGTGTCGCTGCTCAAGATGAAGTTCCCCAAGCGCCGCCAAGAAGTGGCTACAGAATTTGGGTACCCCATGTACGCCGAAGGTCTTCGACGCGCCGTTGAATTTCTTACGCCGCTCGGCGTGCCGATCGAGGTTACGGAAAACGGCGTAGCCGACGCCAACGATACGTTGCGAACCGAACACCTGAAGCGTCATCTTTGGGTTCTCTCTCAGGCGATTCAAGACGGTCATGACGTGAGGTCCTACCACCACTGGTCCTTGATGGACAACTTCGAATGGGCCGAGGGGTATTCGATGCGCTTTGGCTTGCATCATGTTGACTTTGAAACTCAGGAGCGGACGCTTCGTGGGAGCGGTGAGGCGTACAAACGAATTGTCCAAAACAACTGACCTTTGTTAAATCCAGACGTCGTTATCTGCGGTCAAATCACTGCCAGCCTCACCGGTGTTCACCACGCCGCGCGGTTCAACGAGCAAGACCATGCACTCCTTCTCGGCGAAGGGTTTGTGGCGCGTACCTTTGGGAACAACGTGCATTTCGCCTGCATGGAGGGTGATGGTACGGTCTTCAAATTCGATGCCCATACTCCCTTCGAGCACGATGAACACCTCGTCGGTATGGCCGTGGTCGTGCCAGACAAATTCCCCTTGAATCTTGACGAGTTTGAACTGATAGTCGTTCATTTCAGCGATCACCTTGGGCGACCAGTGGTCCGAAAAGAGGCTGAATTTTTCGGCGAAGTTGACAGTGGTCATGTGGTGGGCACACCCGCTACCTTACTTTGCTCTATGCCCTCAAAGTGGTGGCGTCCACGACCCGTTGTCCCGTGCAAAATCAAGGACGTGACAGTACAGCGTACAGATCTCGAACTTCGCCTGTTCAACCATCGGCAACTCCTCCGGCCCAAGGAGACGGGGGGCGTTCTTCCACGCTTTTCGTGCGAAGAGGGAAAGTGGAAAGCGGAACAGCGCTGGGCCGTTGACAGGGAGGTTCCAGCGAGTGAGCCAGGGTCGTTCAACCAGTCCCGCTCTTTCCATGGACTCGCACACCGCTTTCCACGTGGCACCCCCGGCTTTTTTCCTCACCACCGGTGAAGGGTTTACCGAAGAGTCCACCGTGTAGCCTTTTCGAGCAAGCGAAGCCGCCATCCACGGCCCAACGTAGCCGTTTGGGGCCCGAAAGTAAGGCCGGAATGCAGCGCCTGCATGCGATTTGAGCAGTGTTGTCGCCGTATCCAACATCGCCTCAAAACCTTGCGCATCCTCTCCCCATGCCGACCAGGACCGATGGGTGTGGCCGTGGCAAGCCACGGTGAGACGTTTTGGAAAACGTCGGAGCGCATCGGCCAACATCGCAGGAAACGTCCGGTCCTCCAAGAGATCCCCGATCACAAACAGGGTGACGGCTGCGTCATGGCTCTTCATCCAATGCAGCATCCCTTCCCAGCCAGTCAGGAAGGGTTCTGAGAGGGTGTCGGATGAACCAAAGAACGGCTTGGTGCTCCTCGTTGGATGGCCTTGGTGCTTCGGCAGATGCCTGAAATCATCGGTGTCGACCGTGAACCAAGTGGGCATGTCAGGCCTCCGGCCCAAGGTGAACGAGGTGGAGGTGGTGAGGAACGGTGCGCTCGTTGAATTCGATGCCGATGAACTCTGGCAACCGTTCACCGTTCCACGCACTGCAGATAGCGTCGGCCGTCGCCAGCCCTGCCTCGTTGTGCGGGTGGACGGCGATCTCAACCGTGGTCGTGTTGCTCCGTTCGGCCAGCCAAGCAAAAATGCAATTCACGCATTCGGTGGCGATGCCTTTTCGCCGATATTGGCGACGCACCCAGTACCCCAAATTGAAAGCGGCTTGCAGGGATTGCAGTTCATCACCCAGACCGATCAGTCCAACAAACTCATCACTGCTGGTGGAGTGAATGGACCAAAAATGGAGCCGATCGTTTCCTTTCTGTGCCTCGATGTCGTAGAGCATGTCTCGAAGTTGTCGACGCACGTCCTCCTGGGGGTCAAGCCAAGGGAGTGCGGCCTGAGCGGCTTCCGCATCCTCTTGATACGCTTCAAACATGGCCACCAGAACGGCGTTGCTGGCAGGCCGAAGCAGGATGTTTTCGCCAACGAGAAGCTCAGGAGTGGCCACCATTTGATCACCTCAAGCCAAGAGTCGCGAACGTGCCTGCAGAACATGCGGGTCGTTGGGGTAGACGTAGGCCGCCATGTCCAACGTCCACTTCATGTGGTCGTGTCGCCCAAGGTGTTGCATCAACACCGAGATGTGCAGAAGCATGTCGAGGTTGGTCTCCAAGTGAGGGCCAAGACCGTCGAGCGTCGACGCCGCTGATTCCATACGGCCGTGCTTCACGTGTTCCATCGCCGTTACCACCCCCTGGTAGACTTGCGTGGGCGTCCACGGTTCTGCCTTTGGCCACGGCCAGATTCGATTATCCGATTCCTTTTCAGGGGCAACCACGGCCTCTGGTTGGGGTTCGGTCGAAGGCGTTGGTTGTACGTCAGGTTCATCCTCGGGCAGGTCGGGGAGTTGAGGAGTGGCCGGTTCCAACGCTTCCTCTCCGGGCAAATCGGGCAGGACGGGCGTCTCGGTGGCAACGGCTTGGGCCAAACTCCCACCTGCAGTCGGCTCATCTTCGGGCAATTCGGGCAAATCCGGCGTGGCGTTGGGCGCGGGACCGACTTCACCGAGCAAATCTTGATCCTTGGGCGTCTCAACCGTGGGCGAGTACAATCCCCCTTTCCCCGTGTGGACGGGTTCAGCCACCTCTTCTATCGGGTTGACGTTGCCAAGGTCAAATTCAACGTATGTTTTGGGCGCGTCGGCCATCGTCAACTCCACTTCCTCAGGTTCGGAGGATTCAACCGTTGACGACAGCGTTGGACCTTCGCTGCCAATGAAATCAAACGTCTCAGGAATGCTCTCGCCCTCGTCGTTCTCCGCCACCGCTGTGGCCGCATACTGGTCGACTTCCACGGTGACGTCGTCCAACGCCAGAACCGCTTCCACCACGGGGCCAACGTCCTCCTCTTCCTCGTTTTCACCGAGCAAGAGACTCATGATTTCTTCACCCGTAGTGGAGGGTTCAGCCATGGGTTGTTCTCGGGCTGACTTGTTCAGTGAGTAATAGCACTGTTCGCACGTATCAGCGCCCAGCGGGTTGTTGTATTCGCAATAGGGACACGTCACGCCAACGGCGTTGTCGTCCTTTTTCTTGCGACCAAACATCAACTCACCCAATCCTCGGCTGTGGAAACTCGGTTTAAGAATGAGGGTTTGTCGCTCGTTGAATGCTTCAATCTTCATCCATAGGATGATGAGGGGCGCGTCCGTGGTAGACGCATGGCGCGTAAGGGTTCTGTCAAGCGCATGAACAGCGCCAGCGAGCCCGAGCCGCCGATGGCCAGAGGAGAACCTGCTCCCGACCGTTGGCGGCGAAGTCAAGATCACTTCATGACCATGACGGAGTTGATCCGTCAAGAGTTGGACGATGAAACACAACTGGTTGAAGAGCGATGGAAAACATGGTCAAAACAACGCCTCGTGATGGCCGGTGTCTCCCTGTTTGACCTGAAAGCCAGAACGCAAGGGCGTTTTTTTGGCGAGGACATCGTTGTTTTTGAGGCACAAGACAGCGGCCGTCTCCCCGAACATCGCTTCTCACACGGGGACATCGTTCTCATTTCACGGTCCCGTCCTTGGGGTGAAAAGGTCGTTGAAGGTGTTGTTCTGGACCGGGGTCCCACGCGCTTGCGTGTGGTGGTCAGCGAACGCCCTCGCGATGTCAGGAAAGGCGGCTGGCGCCTTGACCGTGGGGCCAACCGCGTGGCCCACGACCGCATGCACCAGGCCCTCGTCGCCTTCCATTCCACGGAGGGTGATGGCGGGACGGTCCTGCGTGAGTTGTTGCTGGGCAACGTCTTGGACATCAATCAGAGTGCAGAACTCAATCCGGACATTCGCGGGCGTTTGCAGCAACGTGGCCCGGTGCCGAGTTATGCTCACCTCAACGCCTCCCAACAACGCGCCATCGACGAAGCGCTTTCGCGTCGTCTCACCTTGATTCAAGGGCCACCGGGCACGGGAAAAACAACGACGGCCACGCACCTTCTTCATCGCTTGGCCATGCAGGGCAGCGGCCCGTTGTTGGCAACGGCGGAATCCAACGTTGCGGTTGACAATCTGCTGGAGGGCTTGCTGGATTTGGGTGTGAAAGCCTTGCGAATCGGTCGGCCGGTCAAGGTTCGGGAATCCCTGCGCTCGGCGACGTTGGACGCCATGTTGGAGCATCATCCGATGCAGGAAGAGTTGGCCTTTCTCCAAGACGAACAACGGGAGTTGCGAAGGTCGCTTCCGTCTCTGAAAGGCCGAGAAAAAGGCCTGATGCACCGCGACATCAACATCAATCAGAAGGAAATTCGAAGGATGGAGGAGGCGATGACCGCCAGCGTTCTCGACGAGGCCGAAGTCATCTGTGCGACCACCATCGGATGCGGCCATCGTCTCCTTGAATCGCGAAAGTTCCCCATCGTGCTGATGGACGAGGCTACGCAGGCCACCGAACCGAGCGCCTTGGTCCCCATCGTCAAAGGTTGTCGACAATTGATCCTCGTGGGCGACCACCAGCAACTTCCACCCACCGTACTCAGTCGGCGTGCCGAACAAGGCGGGCTGAATCGTTCCCTGTTCGATCGGCTCATCGCCTGCGGGCTGAATTCAATGATGTTGACCACGCAATACCGCATGCACCCGATTCTTCGTGAATTTCCGAGTGCTCGTTTCTATGAGAATCGTCTCGAGGACGGTTGCACGCATGCTGAACGTCCACCGCCTGCCGGTTTCCTGTGGCCCGATTGGGACCGACCAATGGCCTTTGTTCCCGTCGAGGGGGTTGAGGAAACCGATGAGGAGGGCAAGAGCCGTTCCAATCGCGACGAAGCCGCCAAAGTGCTGAGCGTGGTCAACGATTTGCTTGCGATGGGCGATCTTCAACCTCAGGACATTGGGGTTATCTCACCTTACAACGGGCAGGTTCGAGCGCTTGCTCGTTTGTTTGAGATGGCGGGCGGGCGCGAGTCCGGGCAACCTTATGCCGGTCTTGAGATCAAAAGTGTCGATGGCTATCAAGGGCGAGAAAAAGAGGTCATCGTCTTCTCTACGGTAAGGGCCAACGAGCGTGGAGAGGTGGGTTTTTTGGCCGATTATCGGCGATTGAACGTGGCCATTACCCGCGCAAAACGCGGTTTGATTTTGCTGGGCCACCCGACCACCTTGCGTCATGATGGAACGTGGAAAGCCTACCTCGATTGGGTGGAGGAACACCAGCTCTTTGCATGGCACGTGACCCACAGCCCGTGATGGGCGCGACGCGTCATTTGACAAAGGAGAAGCCTTAGCGGTTGCATGGCCGACAGCCCGGTGACCGTCGTAAAGGGCGGCACACTCGCACAGAACATCATCGGTACAGCACCCGAAGGGATGCTGATCGCCCCTGCGTGGAAGCGTGTGCTTGCGTTCATGCTCGATGTCATTCTCATCTCCATCGTGTTGAGTTTCTTCACCCGAGGGCAACTGACGATGAACTTGTTCAACATCGGAATGCTTACCGAAGGAGGTCGCTATTCGTTGGCTTTCGTCATGAACTGGTTTGTCTTCGGTGCAGCCTTCTATCTCTATTTCAAGTACACCGGACAAACGCTGGGGCGTTCGCTGGCTCAGCGTGGGTTCCGTATCGCCATCGTTCACGATAACGGCACCATGCTGGAACACCACCACTGGGGCCCTCGTGCGGTGGCCAAGATGGTGTACCTCATCCCGATTCTAGGACCGCTGTGGTTCGGACTCCGGGACACTTACAACGCGCAGTCGACCGCTTCCGAATACAGGACTGCTGTCGATGTGAAGCACCACACGGTGGCGGCCGTGGACTGGTCCCTCCCCTCTGAAACCCGTCTCCGACTGCGCTGAGCGCATCCGTTTGGAGCAAGCCATTGAAGTAGAGCCGCCCGTCAGTCGGAACAGGTGAGCCGACGTGAGTGATGAGCACAGCGCCCGAGCAGGTTCTTTGAACGCCCACCTGTCTTCGGTCAAAATGGAAATCGATGACGATGACGAAGACATCATCATGGTCGTCGTGGACGTGGTCAACGAATCCTCCATCCCCATCGGAGGATTGGACGCCGCCCTGGTGGATACCAAAGGAACCCGGCATGAGCCGGTGGAGGGCATCAGTTCCATCGGACCGGGATTGACTCGACAGTTCAAATTCGAAGCCGCTATTGTCACCGGGACGTGGACGTTTGAATTCAACGGCGGCGGCCAAGCCATGAAACTCGGCCCTTACGAGGCCGATTTCGAATTTCAGGCGGAGAAGGGACGCGTGCTTGGCAACGCCATCGGCTCCAGCCTCTTCAGCGGGGCCTTTGACACCCACCTTGACGCTTTTGGAAACACCGAGGAGCGAGGCATCATTGACGCAGGGTCGGTCGTCATGACCTCCTATGTCGGTGAAAACACAGAAGGCGGCGGCACCAAGGTCATTCGCGGGGAGGCCGCTGAGGCAGACGAGAACGATGGACCTCGCACACCTCCTTGGGAAAGCGGAGCAACGGCCCCTGATCCCTTGGCACCGGTCGCTTCACTCTCAAGACCGGAACCAACCTCGCCCGCCGCTGACCCTCTGCTTACGCCGCTGACACCGGTCACTTCGTCCCCGGAGCCTGAGCCTGCGGAAGAATCCATGCCCGCTCCAGAAGAAGCGGCACCTCCGGTTGAAACGGCTTCCACGCCGCCTCCCCTGCCCGCTTCTGCACCCCCTTCGGGACCCCCCAGCGGCCCTCCAAGCGGCCCTCCAAGCGGTCCTCCATCGGGTCCACCTTCAGGACCCCCAACCGGTCCGCCCTCTAGCCCTCCAAGCGGTCCTCCATCGGGTCCA
>Ga0160423_10002646_pt1 | contig 14924 bp, 19 predicted proteins | sample CRUFie14St8metaG_FD_108191 | JGI IMG/M metagenome (GOLD analysis project Ga0160423, IMG submission 108191) | Marine microbial communities from the Costa Rica Dome - CRUD Field 142mm St8 metaG | ecosystem: Environmental > Aquatic > Marine > Oceanic > Photic zone | place: Costa Rica: the Eastern...
AGTCATTTTTCTTTTGCCATTCTATTGCCTTTGCGTCAGGCGGTAGACCAGCGGGTACATTCTGTTGGTCCGATTGTGCCTCATTTGGTTCCTTTTGTAAAGTATTTTTTAAAGCTTTTACTTTTTCAGCACGGGAGTTTATGTTATTAAGCTTTTGTTGAGCATCAAATATTTTATCACTATCATTTAACTCAGACGCATCTTTGTACTCTTGCTTAGCAGCTTTTAATTCTAAATCAATTCCTGTTTCAGCATTTTTAGCAAACTGCTCTTTTAGTTTTTTATTTTCGTTAATTAACTTTTGAGCCGCTTTTACAGCTTCTGCGTTTTCTCGTTGAACCCGCTCTTTCTCTCTACGCTCATCATGCCAAACTTTTTTAAGCTGATATATTTTATCTTTGACTTTATCGTCATATTCAGATAATTCATCAGATTCAAGTTTCTCAACCAACTCTTTAGGTAGATTCTTTCTGTTTTGATCTGCCTCTGGAGTGTCATCACTTATTTCTATTTCCAACTCTTCAGAAGCTGCTTCTACCTTTTCTTCTTCTTTTTTTACTTGCTCTTCTGCCATCTTTATCTCCTATGCTCGTGAAATGCCTCGTGGATCTTCAACTACTGCTTCCACGCTATCATCGTTAAGTAAACGGAACTCTTTCCCGTGTATTTTTACCCTAGTGCCAGAATTAGGTCTAGCTAATATAAAATCTCCTTCCTTGCACCAAGGACCACTTGGGAACCTATCTTTGTCTTTATAACAATCAGGTCCCATCTTTACTACAAAAAACACAGTGCTTAAAACCTCTTCATAATGAAGAGTTGTGTCTGCTTTTATAAGACCACTCTCATACTTCTCTTCTATATTAGGTATCGTACATAAAATGTGATACCCAGAAGGTTGCGGTAGTTGAGTAGCTTTTTCTTCGTTTTCAATCGCCATACTCGTCTTCTTCCTCGTTAATTTGTTGCAGGTCTTTTACGTGTCCAATTGCGATGGTAAGACCTTTAACCACCCCACAAAGATGTCTATACTCGTCAAATGATTTAGCTGATCCGTCAGCCAAATGTTCTTGTATATTAGTTATTTCTCTGTCCATGGTGCTTATAAGTGCTAAATACACAGAATCTATCATTGCTCACCTTTCGTATCATCTTTCATAGAATCTTGTAGAATTTGCCTTACAGCATCATCATCTGCTTTATTTGCAGCTATTTGCTCATCAATCATCGCTTTTACTAAAGGTGTAGTCTGTTTTTCTTCTAGTCTAGCGTCCTCAGTAAAGGCTTTAGCCATAGTATCTACCTGTTTCTGACGTTCTTGAGAAGCAATACGCTCTTGTTCCACAGCAACCTGAGCTTGTTTGATAGCTGTATCTGCTTGGTCTTTTTGAGCTTTTCTCTGAACTTCTTGAGCTTTGATCTGCAATTCTTGTTGTTGCATCTGTATAAGAGGATCTTTAGCTTGCTGTTGAGCTTTTTGTTGTGCTGCAGCAGCTATATTGTTTTGAGCTACTTGTTGTCCTGCTTCAGCAACAAGTCTTGATATCTCTAATTCGTATTCCTCTGGAAGCTCTACATCTGGTTTAGGTAGCGGTGCACCAATTTGTTTCTCGATTTGTGTTCTGTATCTAAACCCGACATGTTCTGCAATATGTGCTTGCAGTCCTGCTATTATTGCTTTTGCCTGAGGATTTTGTCCTATTACTTGAGCAACAGTAGTATCGTTCAAAAACGCCATGTGTGCAGTTATGTGTGCATCATGGTCCTGATATATAAACGCTTTCAACTTCTCCATACGCAATATATTCATATTTTCCGATACTGGATCTCTAGGTGTTTCATCATCATCTAAAGCTACAATCTTAGATGCGTTCTTAATGCCCAACACATCTAACATCTGACGATGCAACTGAGGTAAGTTATAAATCTGAGGTGCTCCTTGAGCCATTTGCATAACTGTTTGATACTGCACAACTTTTTGTGCCATGGTAGAAGCATTTGGGTCAGATATAGGTAAAACCTCGACCATATCATAGTCTGCCTGTTTAACCATAGGGGAACCAGTGTCTGGTTTATAATTATAAGTAGTAGGTGTGTAGTCTCTTATTATCTCTTTTAGTAACCTAAATTCCTGCCTCATAGAATAATGAATCCTAGCCTGTACAGCAGACATGACTTTTAAGGTTCTTTCTAATATAGCAAGAGTTGTCCCTACTGGGCTGTTCGCAGACATATCAGCAACTTTTAAATCTGCTGCACTAGCAAACCGCCTACCCTCATCAACTATAGTCCCTAGTAAACTATATAAAGTCTGACTAGGTTCTTTGTACGGCAAAGGCATAATATTATCTTTTATAGAACCACTAGGTACATCTACATCTCTAAACTCTGCAGGGCTGATTGGTGTATCATCACCCTTTACTCGCAAACCCTTTGTTTTAAAACCACCGGGTAAATTAGATAATGTGCCTGCATCTACAAGCTGTCTTATAAGAGAGGTACCTGATTTAGCAAACGCTCCGATAAGGTGTATTAAACCAAAATGATAAAAACCAAACCCTGGAACATACCCATAATGAACAAAATGGTTACGCTTTTTCTTAGCGGAATCGTCTGGTTGGTAATTTCTACGGATAGATAATACTGTGCTAGAACTCTTATCTAAGGTAACCACATACGGCAAAGCAATACCATCTTTATCTTCATATCCCGGTAGATCTAAATCTACGTGCATCTCAAGTATCTTATGACGATTATCGTATGATGCCGAGAATCCCATTTTTTCTGCTATTTTCTTTTCTGCTTCATCTAAGTTATCAGAAGGCTCTTCAAGATCAATGTCTTTATAAAAACCCCCTACTTGTAACTTACGGAGCTCGTTTGCTGTTTTTCTCATAACATGAGTTACACGCTCGCAAGTTTCTAGGTCAGAAGCACCATAAGGTACAACTATATCTTCAGCAGGTACAAATATAGATACTTGCCTTTCTAAACTCGGATCATAATAGATTTTCTTGAATGCGTTACCAGATAAACCTAAACCCCAAAGCATCCTTTCATGTTCTGGCCTATACTCGACCATCTTTTCTGTAAGCTGGTAGTTCATGTCATCTTTGACACGTTTTGCCGCTTCTTTCTTGTCCTTAGTATCTTCACCTATAATTTGAGTTTTTACTGGACCTGCAGCAGGAAATGTTTCTATAATAGTCTCAGATTGAAACTTAACCAAAGCTTCTGTTAGAAGAGGGTGGTGTACACCACAAGCTCCCGGCCATGGTTCAGAACGCTCCTCCATCTTCAACCCTAATAAATCAAGACCGTCTACATAAGTCTGTATCCAATCTTTTCTACTAGCTAAATCATCTTCATAATCGCTAAGTAAATCTTCAGCTATACCCTGAAGTTCTTCTTCACTCATCTCCTCAGCTAAGTTTGCATTGAAATCGTCAGAGCTTTCTGCGTCTGGGTCTATCTCAATCTCCATACCCCCAATACCAACTGTAACTTTTTCTGGGTCTTCTATTTCTATTTGTATACCTTCATCTTGCTCAATCATAATTTATCCTTAATAGTAGGGTTCTCTACGCACACCAAAAGGTTTCAATGCACTTTCTTCTTCGTCAAGAAGTGTTCTTACATACCCCCCTTTTCTAAATCTCATTAACGCTAGCGATGTAGAATCCACATAATCGTCATGCTCTCCCGCAGGAAAGCTAGCTACTTCTTCAACAACCTCTTCTGCCCACCGTAATTCAGGCACCCACACTAATCCTGAAGCAAATAAATCTGATACAGAATTTAATCTTGATATTTTATCGTTTCCTCTACTAGGAGTAAACTCTTGCACAGGTATACCCATAGCCCTCATTTCATATATTAACGGAGCACCAGATGCTTTTTTCTCTATGATAACAGAATCAGGCTCCCACGTTCTATATTGGTCTATGGCTTCTCTTTTTAGTTCGGGAAACTCTAGTCTGTCTCTAAAAGCATTTAATAATATTATGTTAGGTTGTGGTTCTCCGTTCGGACCATCTCTATAAAACACTCCCCATGTAGTGCAAGCAGAATAATCGGCTCTTTGAGACTTTTCAAACGCTGTATCCCATGACATTAGTACAAAATCACATGCAGGTGGGTCTTCTTCTTCCCAAATCTTCCACCATTCCCGTTTTACTATGGCAGATGCCTCTGATGTAGGGTTTTGTTGGTACTGAGCCATCCATTTTGGGTTAGGTAACTCATTTCTTAACACTTCTAGTTCAGTTATAGGCCAAAAATCAGGCCAAAGTGGGTTACCACTAGGCAAAATAGCGGGAAACTCTATTAATTCCCAATCTTCACCCGATCTTTGTACAGAATTTTTAATGATTTGACCTGTTAAGTCCCTTTTTGACCACCTTGTCATCACAACTACTATAGCTCCGCCCGGTTGCAGACGCTGTCTTGGTCCAGATGTGTACCATTCGTAGGTTTTGTCGTATATTTCAGGGCTTGTTTCGGCTAATGTCGCTTCTTGTTCCGAATGAGGGTCGTCAATAATGAGGATATCCGCACCTTTACCCGTAACAGCACCTCCAACACCGATAGCAAAGTAGTCTCCTCCCTTGTTGGTAGCCCAACGCCCAGCCGCCTTTGAGTCAACCTGCAGTCCAACTCCTGGAAATATATCTTTATACGCTTCAGAATCGACAAGATTTCGTACCTTTCTACCAAAACCAACCGCAAGTTCTGCTGTATGCGAGGTTTGTATTACTTTTTTAGCCGGATACCTCCCTAAAAACCACGCTGGTAATAAATAACTAGCAAACTCGCTCTTAGTATGCCGTGGAGGCATATTTATAATCAATCTTTTTATCTCACCGTTAGCCACCCGCTCAAACGCATTAGCCATCCTCTTATGATGCGGCCCATATATAAAGTTCGGCCATACCTTACGCACAAAATACAGAAAGTCCTTTTCCGCCCCTTCCTTTTCTTTTATAAGTTCATACTCAGAAAGAGTGCGGTATAAATCCTGCAGTTGTGATTCAGGCAGGGTGTCTATCTTTTTCAGGAAGTTCTGTAACTCCGTCTGAGTTATCTGCTCCTCCATCATCCTCCTCTAACATTTTTAACTCTTCATCGAGCGAATCGGTTATAACTTCTGCATCTGTTACATCTAAATCCAACAACCTGTGAATCTTATCAGTTATCAAACCTTTCAAAGTATCTGCAGACTTATGGGTAACTGTCAATTCAGACTTCTCTGTAAATGCTCCAACATCCGACATTTTACCCAAAAGCTCTAACGCTTTTAATTCATACCGTGGATTGCCACAACTGCTTATCTCTAAAAGTCTGTTATGTATAAGATTCCTTGTTTCTGACGCATCTGATATTAGTGCACTGCTGTATTCTTTAACATACCCACTCAGGGCTAATACTACAGCAGGCTGTGTTAATGTCTTATGCGATACCTGGCTGAAGTCTTTAAACAGTTGTTGTGCTTTTCTAATATCGTGTGTTTGAACGTCCGGCAGGGCCCCGCTGCTTTTAAGATACTTTACAGTATTTTCAGCCACAGTAAGTTCTTCTTCGGGAGTAGCGGCTTTCTGTGTTTGAAGCCTATCAGGTATCGGATGTTCGTTGTCCGCTTTTAATTGTATGCTCATGTTTTGAAGTAAATTTTTCGTATTTTACAACCACCATTGTCCATAGGTTCAAGCCATCTAAACGTATTGGTATCGTTATAACATTTGTATCTACACAACGTGTGTTCTATCTCCTTCAATTCACATTTATAAATATGAGGTTTAGGAAATGCCACATACATCCATGCTGTATAAAATACTATATACGTCATATACATAGGACCCAAAAACGGTTAGGGGGCTTTCTATATTACGTGTATATCACATGCTAGCCAAAAAGACAACCCCCACCCCACAAAGTTCCAAAAATTAAATTTGAATGTGCAAAACAGTGTGGTGGGGAAGCGACAGCTAGCTGCCTAGGTGGGCCGACAGGCCCACCGTACCTATCTCAGCTAGCTGTCGCTTCCCCACCAGTTACCATAAAAAGATAAAGAAGTCAAGTATTTAGGGCAAAAAAAAGCCCCCAATTGGGGGCCAAAAGGAAGTTTTTTTATAGTTATTTTTGCTTAGTTTGCATGATATGCTTGGCAAAGCTTGGCATGGCTTTCAACCATTCTTCCATTTCTTTCTGGAATACAGGGTAATTTTTGTTTTTCTCAACCCAACTATAAGTATCCACAAAATGAAGCTTGGAAACCATCGCTGGATTTGCAATGCAAAGCATGGCGACCAATCGGCTAACGTCTGTTAGCTCTTTTTTATTTTCTGTTACTTCCTTGCTGAATGGTTTCGCTAACTCAACCAATGCTCCCGCCAAAATGGTTTCTTTCTTGGCGTAAGCTTGCTCAAACTCGCTCGCTCTTTTGTTGGCCTTGGTTCTGGCTTCGGATCTGATTGGAGATTTATTCGCCAATGCTCGCTGTTCGTTGGCCTTGGTTTCCAATTCTTCCAGAGAATTATCCTTAGCTAGCTTTTCAATCTTTTCGGATTGTTGCTTGCGTGAACTTCTTTTCGTGGTCGCTCCCTTTGTTGGGCTTTTGGGAATCTCAACACCGAGCATCTCTAAAACTTTCCCAACAAATGGTGAAATATCGGATTTGAGATAAGACAGGTATAATTCTGTATTTTCTCCCCATGGTTTAACAATCGCAAACCCTGCAGAAACCTTAGCGTGAAACCCCATATACACATCATATGTAATTTCTTTGGTTTCCTTGCCATCGTCATCTGTCGTTGTGGTAACGTATGGCGTTAATTGGGTAACGCAGTTTTGAACATTCCGCTCTGTATCTGTGGAAATGTTGGCTAATGCTTGCCCAACATCTAAAAATACTGCGGTATCCTCAGGAGTAAGTGCGGATATCTGTTTATCCTGTGGTGTTACCTGTTCGGTAACTGCGAGAGTATCGGTAGCCGATACGTTTGGTTCTTGTGATATTGACATATTATTTCCTTTATAGTAATTGTGCGACATTGCACAATTATTAGTATACAGATTATTGCAAATAAATCAAGTAATATTTAATCTTTTTTGCGACATTTCCTGGGGTTTTTGAATTGTCGACAATCTCATACTTTAGTCTTGTGGTAAAAAAACAACACTCAATCTCAATTCCTGGCATGAATATTCCACGAGTGAGCCACTTATATGTATGTTCCACGAGTGAGCCCTTAACCAGCCGAGGCTGCGACAGTATTGGTTGCATAATGCTTAGGCATTATGTAGTTAATAGTCTTATGGGCTCATAGACAATTCGTAGTTTTTCAGAATTGTCCAGCATTTGCCCGACCAGTTCCTAATGTTAGGATAATGTAAGTGTATTGTTAGGATTTAATTTACGGTAAGTTATTGATAATAAAGTAATGTTAGTAATGTTATAATGTTAGGCTCTGAAATGGGTCTCAAGGGTTTTTTCAGAGAGAATCAAACGAACAGGCTATGCAGATGTTATTTTATAGATATTAATAATTATTTATATAACATTATAACAATATAACATTACTGTAATATCAAGGACTTACGGCACAACCAAGCCTAACATTAGTTCTAACATTATAACAATACAGCCCGAATTAAAGACACGAAACCCCGCTGAATGCTTGAGAAAACCCTTGCTTTTTGCTATACTTATAGATACTGGGAGTTCGCTCATCAGTAACACAACAACAATATCAAAGGAGTATGTCATGAGTAGTCAATCTTCTACGCAGAGACAATTCGGCAAAAACCAGAATTGTCGCAATTATCATTGTCACGAGTGTGGCGAAGTAATCGACCCTCGCAGAGCCAAGCTAAAGAAAAGGCTGTGTCTGGATTGCCAGCAAGATTATGAAACACACAATCCTCCGACACGCTGTGTTGTTCCCATGCACAAGTCAAACTATGTATTGGTAACCGACAAGCAAGACCTACTAGGAATCAACAACAAGGGAGGACTCATCAAATGAATACCTTAGACAAGCATGTAGAAAAACTGTTTTATTTATACAAGCATGTAGAAAGACTGGAGCGGTTTGGTAATCAGGAACTATCTGTGCGACCAGAGGATAGCGATGGCATATTCAAAAAGCTTGCCGATTCGCATGGCGGTAAAGTTGCTCTTAATTTTATTATCGCTCTTGAGACGGATAACTTCTTATCCAAGTATGGCTATTCGTCATACGCTGAGTATCTCAGGGAGTTGATTGATACTTTCGGTAACCATATAGACAATTCGGAAGAAACCAGAAATGTCGAAACAAAGGCTGATATTGGTAGAAGGTTAGCCAAGGAGGGCGGGTATGATTTTTATGACTCAGACCCAGACGATCATGAGTACCACAACCAACGATTACGTGAAATAGAAAGGGGACAGTAATGGACACTATACCTACAACTTTTATCCGAGATGGCAAGCCTTTGGAAGCTAATGGCTTAAGGGATCATTCAAAGGAGATACAGTACAAAGGACACACTATCCGAACATATCTGTATTTCTGCGTGGGCGAGCTGTTTTATGCGTACAAGATATTTAAGGGTAACAAGCTTATGTTCCAAGACGAGCAAGGTACTTTTAATGACTATGATACACAGCCTTGGAATGGCGAAGATGGTATCGAGACCAGATGTATCAAGTCAGCTATGCTTGAAATCGAAGAGCAGTTAGCTGAGACTGTTGAGCCTAACTATAAGGAGGAGATATGAAGTTAATACTTAGTTTTATCTTGGGTTCAATGTTTGCTTGGGTTTGGATGAAGTCTTATGACGACAGCGTATTTCAGTTGTGGACTGAGGCTTACCAAGTAGGCAAGGACGATGGCTATGTGTTGGGTCGGAGTGACATCACGTTTGAGGATTTTACTTTTGAACAGCTTGAAGCCAAGTGTATGTTTTTGTATCAAGATCACAGAAGGAAGGGGGATAGATAATGATTGATAAAATCAATGCCGTGCAACGGCTGTTCGGGTTCTATGGTTTTGTAGCTTCACCGCTATCTCGTAGGAAGATAGCCCATTTGATTTGCCGAGGTAAAACCATTGATGAAATTTATGAAATTGGGTGTGATGTTTATTGTGAGTATAAAGGAGAATAGAATGAGTAACGAGCAAATGGAGTTATTCAAAAGACAAGCACAGTACGAACAGCTTGAGGATTATGTAAGGAAAGGCTTTGTCGTTATACCTTTAACAAATAAAGAAGTTGAAGCGTTGACGGCAGAGCAAAGGGCATCTCTGCCTTTATTAAAAGTTGGAGATGATGTGTTTCATATTCAAAGAGGAGAAAGGAGGGAAGATGATGACTAAGTTATTAGTGGAGGTTGTTGTAGCAATACCCAAAAGGATACGACATTGGTTGTATTTTCAGAGATGGTTCATGAAATGGGTAGTGAATAATGAAGTTTATTTTAGAGAAAGGAGGGGTAACTTTGGGGACAATTCGTGAAATTACAGAATTGTCGTAATCGTAGTATAAATTCAGTACATTACAATTAGGAGAAAAATATGTCTAACACTAACAATATTGAAGTTTTTAAAGAGTGCAGTCTTGATGAAGCCAAGCAAGTAATCTTACACACAGGACACTTGAATACTATCCACTTAGTTGGAGGGCCTGGGATTGGTAAGACAAGCATGGCTCAAGAGTTGGCAAAGGAAGCGGGTCTTAGACTTGTGTTTATTGATGCACCAAACACAGATATGGCAAGCATGGGTATTTACATGCCGAACCATGAAACTGAGACAACCACGTTCTATGCCAATGAGCATTTTGGTTTTCATAAGATGGACCCAATCTTGTTGTTCATTGACGAGTTTACAAAAGCTTCTACTGGATTGCAGAATCTACTGCACCCAGCATTGAACGAAAGAAGAATGGTGCATTTCCCATTTCACCCAAAGACGATTGTCGTGACTACAGGTAACCACAGCCTTGATGGTGTTGGCGATGCGATGAAAGGACATACTAGAAATCGTATTACTGAGATTCCTGTCAGGGGTGCTGATTATCTTGAATGGATAAACTGGGGATACGAGAATAAGATACATCCTCTACTGTTGGCGTTCGGTCGTCAGTTCCGGCAAGTATTTGCTAGCTATCGAGATGCGGGTCAGGAAGATAACAATTACATCTACCATCCCAAGCGTAGCGGTCAGGCTTGTATTACTCAAAGGTCATTGGCTAAAGCTTCTAACATTCTGTGGGCAAGAGACCATCTAACAGATAATGCTCTCGGATGTGCGTTAGCAGGCACTATCGGCCATGCGGGTGCGGGTTCGCTGATGGGCTTTATCCATACGAACGATGAGTTGCCTACCATCGAAGAGATTGTAGAAAAGCCGGAAGAAGCAAAAGTCCCGACCTCTGGTTCGGCACAGATAATACTCTGTTTCAATGCGTTGGCTACTGTGGATAACAAAACTATCAAGGCATGGTTTAAGTATGCACAAAGGCTACCAGTAGAAGCTTTGTCTGTGTTTGTTATATCTGCCAGACGTAATCCAAAGACTAGGCAAATCATGGAAAGCTGTCTTGAGTTTGCTCAGTGGATTGCAAAGCATGAGTATTTATTTGACGACTAGAAGTAGGGGCTTTGTCCCCTTTTCTAAATTAACTGCTAAAGTAAAAATAAGGAGAAAAATATGGACGATGAAACAGATATCCAATACCGCATTTCGCTAATGACTCAGAGGTTTCAAAAGCTGACAGTCAAGCTGATGCAGTATCCACAATTCGCTTTGTACTCTGGTGTTTTCCTAATCGGGAAGACATCAGTTGTGCATGACTTGACAAAGCTTTACAAGGAAATGTTTGCCAGAGAATCTTCATCCTCTGATGTGATTGCGGTTACGAATGGTCGAGATGTGTGGTTTGACTTGGAGTATTATGAGGACTTAGAAGATGCCATGCTTGCCTTTGATATTATGCACGAGACTCTTCACAAAGTGTTTTTGCATTGTACAGGATACAGACATCTTGAACGTATAAACGTCACAGCCTATCAGATAGCAATTGACCAGATAGTGAATACGGAAGTTTTTAAATCTAATATTGATGATGACATGGGTAATAAGATGTTCCTTGATAATCCGGCTCGGCCAGCCATATATTTTCCTGAGTTGGCTGGGCTCGATACTACGACTGTGTTCAAAATATTCAAGGATATTGTAGACCCTCCTTCTGAAGGTACTCCTCAGTACAAAGATGCACAGGGTCAACCAATTGACATGGAAGCTTTGGCAAACAAAGTAAAGGACTCTCAATCAAAGGACGAACATGTGCCATCGAAAGACAAAGGAAGCGGAAACGATTCCAAGTCCGAAGATAAAGATGGGCAAGGTAACGGAAGTATGTCCTTATCGCAGGAGGAAGCACAAGAGACTCAACAACAGGTTAACCAAGCATTACGTGAGGGGTCTCAGATGATGGGGAAGAACAATCCTAGTGGGTCAAAGCTAGTTAAAGACTTGCTCGATGGTACGTTACCTTGGGAACAGATTCTCGCTGATGAAGTTAAGGAAGTCATGGTAGGTCAAGATGATGAAACGTGGCGAAAGTTTAATCGGAACTATCTGCCCATTGATATCTACTTGCCTAGTATGTACAGCGAAAGAATCGGTGCGTTGATATTCTCTTGCGACACCTCAGGCTCTATCTCTAGTAGAGAACGTAACCTGATGCTCGGAGAGTGTATAAAGATTTCCAAGGAGGTTACTCCAGAACGATTGGACGTAATCTATTGGGGTAGTAGAGTGGTAGGGCATGAGTCGTATCTGCCTGATGATTTTGATACGATACCAGAAGTAACAGACCCGAAAGACGGAGGAGGAACACATGCGGGCGTAGTGTCGGAGTACATACATAAGAACTATTCCGAAAAACCAGATGTACTAATTGTGGCTACAGATGGTTACATCGAGCGAGACCCTATGGGATTTGAAGGGATTGCTAACAAGAAGTTGATTTGGTTGATTGTAAATAACAAATCTTTTTCTATCGATGTTCCCGGTACTGTAATACACGTTTCTATCTAACTAAATATATTGGAGGATTATATGTCAAAACTTTATGATGAAATGAAAAAGAAGCATAGCGATGTAAAAGGTAGAGTAAAGAGAGCCTCAAAGGAGGGATTGAGTAAAGAAAGAATAAAAGAGGTTGAAGAACTCATGAGTACCTTTACCCCCGCTGATATGCAAATGCTTATGACTTTTCTTAAAGTGATGGCGGATACCATGGTCAAACAGGGTAAGAAGCTACGCACAGTATCCACAAATACTATGAAAATGTATAAGTCTGGTGCAACGCCAGAGCCTTGGACTTGGGACGAAATAATATCTGTGGAGCGAGAGAAGTTTGGGGAATCTATGAATCACTACATGCAAGTGCTTAACACTTTCATGAATCTGGTAGCTAGTGATGAAAAGATTGGAGATGCTTTCATGGAGACTAGTGAGGGTTATTTTGCTGTGCTTATGGACGATGTGGAAAAACAACTTCCAGAGGGTATGTGGAGTAACTTCAAAGAGGACATGATGAAGGAGAATAATCATGAACAAGAAAAGTCAAATTCAACTGTTCAATAAGGGAGGTACTTATGCCTGTAGACGAGAACCAAAACAAACCCGTAGACAATTCCGAAATAAGAAGAAATGTCCACGAACAAAACCAAGTGGTAAGAACTCGTGTAATACGAGAACAATCCATTGAGGTTGTTAGGGAGGCTCTGACTCATCATGTAGATGGGTTAGAGCCAGAACGTGCTACGCAAGTAATACAAGCTTGGAAAGTGGTTGAAGCTTTACTAACTAACGGAGGTGATAATGAGTGAAATAGATATTGGAATACACAGTAGTTCAGTATTGGTTGAGTTAAACATTAGATGTTGGAGTGCTAAGAAGAGGGACAAGCAAGCATCCGCAGACATGGATATCAACCAAGGTTGTACCGAGGAAGTATACGAGGGGTACAAGAGATTGTTTGCGGGTAACGAGTTGCTAAAGGACATTAGTAAAAAAGCATCGAAGATTCGTGCTTGGCATACTGAGAGTACTTTACCTTGGAGCGACAAAGGCCCAAGGCTTTTGCCTACGAAAACATTCTTTGAATACAAGAAAGAATTGTCAAGGCAGAAAGCTGATTGGGAAAAGTTGACTCAACAATTTCTTAGCGAGTACACCAGTCTAGTAACAAAGCTTGCGTATTCCTTGGGTAGGGCGTATGACCCAAATGAGTACCCAACCATAGACGAATTGAAAGATAAGTTTTCTTTCAGTTACAGCGTAACTCCTATGCCAACATCAGGGGATTTTAGAATTGATATTGGTAATCAAGCTATGAAAGAGTTGGGCGACCACTATGAGCAAGTCATTCAAGACAGAGTTGCTAGTGCTATGAAGACTGCATGGGTAAGACTTCATAAACAGTTGGAGCAGATGTCAGAGCGTTTGGCAGATGGGGATGCTGAAGGCAACCACAAAACCTTTCGTGATACTCTGGTATCAAATGCTAAAGACTTGGTTACATCTCTGAAGCATTTCAACATTAACAACGACCCAAACCTCGAGAAGGCTAGGTTGGCTCTCGCTGATACTTTGAATGATGTGCATGACCCTCAAGACTTACGTGACTTTCGACCTGAGAGATTGAAGGTTAAGAACAAGGTTGATGACATACTTGACAAGTTCAAGGGTGTCGGGTCTTGGTAGTAAGAATAACAACAATACCATTTTGGGAAAGGAAAATTATGTTATACAAAAATCAAAGATGTATCGACAAAGAGTACAGAATCTATGTACCTAAAAACGATGCGTGGAGAGAGGTTAAAGACTTACATAAGCTTAGTACTTTAATGTACAGCAGTGGAAGTTTTGGTAAGTTTACAGACTTCATCAAAGAAGTTATGAAGCGTGTGCCAGAGGATATTAGAATATATGTTGATTCTAATAGCCGTCACTCACAAATCAAAAAAGTTGATTTGTATTGGAAAGCACACCAAGTTGGTACTTTGATGTATGGCGACTACTGCAAACGGAAGAAAGGAGAGACAGATGACTCTCCTATGTTTGGGGTCGAACATCTTCAAATTAGAAACCAAAGGTATCCTTACAATCAAAAGACTTCTTTCAAGATGCGAGATGTTATTAAGGTTGCCGTCAATGTGCTTAAGAAACCTCAACACCCTACTAATGAATTTGTCGCAGAAGCAAGACGTAGAGCCATGGAATTATATGATAGGTCAAGGCGTACTGTGCTTGATGATAGTCCATTGGGTAGAGAGAGCTTGGAAGAGACAATTGCTATTGTTAAGTATTTGTATCAAGCTGACGAAAGAGGTATTAACCAAAAGATAGATGGCTCTATTATTGAACCTATGGTAACACCTGAGAATAAAGATGCTCGTGAATCTTTTGTAACACGTTTGAAAAACTACAGGATACTGACGGAGATGAAAAACCTGATTAAAGATTGTAAAGGTTTATTCGTACGCACGTATCTCGATGGTTGTATAGAAGTGATGCGAAAGAACCCTGATGACAGTTACGAACTTCTAGCTACTTCATATGATATGCAAGGATTACCTAAGTTGGTACAGGACAAGTTGCCCTTGCTAAAGTTTGCTAAACCTAAAACTGTGATACGCAACATAGGTATCAACCTTAGGACAGGGGGTAGATATGGCGATGATGACAAAGAGTTGTGTGATGACGACTACTACTTCATTACCGACCTACCTATGGAAACCATTCAAGCTATGGAGGACAATTCTTAATTTTCCAGAAATGTCTCTTCATTTATTTCTGGGCAGTCGTAACAGGGGGGATTGTTATAGCAACAATCCCTTTCTTTTTTCTCTTCCTCTGGTCTTCCTC
>Ga0160423_10002647_pt1 | contig 14922 bp, 13 predicted proteins | sample CRUFie14St8metaG_FD_108191 | JGI IMG/M metagenome (GOLD analysis project Ga0160423, IMG submission 108191) | Marine microbial communities from the Costa Rica Dome - CRUD Field 142mm St8 metaG | ecosystem: Environmental > Aquatic > Marine > Oceanic > Photic zone | place: Costa Rica: the Eastern...
CAATTAGGGTATGCAACAACCATGCAATCGTTAGAAACACAGACGGCACGTAGATGGTTTGACGCCATGCCTGAGGCACCTGTCGTTCACTTTAAAGATGTCGCAGGCGCGTTGGCCGAATGGCTTGCACGAGGTGCGAGCAGACCTGTTGCTGAACTGAGTAGACAACTCTGGTCATGATAACTGTACGTTCAACCCTGATTAGCATCGGCGCTCTCTTGCTGTCCCAAACCGCACTGTCAAACAGCTCCCGCAGCGACTTTGTCGGTAACGACGCCTGTACATCATGCCATGAACCTCAGGTTCAGGACTGGACCAATTCACACCACGATCTCGCCATGCAAGAAGCCAACGAGAGAACTGTCCTTGGTGATTTTGATAACGCCACCTTTGTCTACGAAGGCGTCACCACCACCTTTTTTCGCAAAGGTGATGAGTTCTGGGTCAAAACTGATAACGAAAACGGGGAATTACAGGACTACCGCGTCGCTTACGTCTTTGGTATTTATCCTCTCCAGCAGCTTCTATTGCCCATCCAAAAAGACCGGCTTAATGCATTAAGTATTGCATGGGATGCACGTAAATCATCTGAAGGAGGCCAAAGGTGGTATCATATATACGAAAACCAAGAGCCCGTCACCGCAGAAAACCCACTGCACTGGACTGGTGTTTACCACAACTGGAATAGCCGGTGCGCGGAGTGTCACAGCACCAATGTCGCAAAGGGCTATGATGGGCAACGCCGGCAATACACCACTACCTATGACCAAATTGACGTTGGCTGCGAGGCATGCCACGGGCCGGGGTCGCGCCACATTGAACTAGCTGTAGCAGGAAAAGTTGATCACAGCCAAACTCCTGCAGAGATGGGACTAGCATTGTCACTTGCCGCTCGAGGGCAATGGAGTAGAACACCCGAGGATGATATCGCGCACCGCGTCACCCCACTGACCGACCAGACGCAAGTGGATAACTGTGGGCGCTGTCACTCCCGCCGAGCCACCCTCGGGGACTACCACTATGGGCAGTCGCTACTTGATACTCACCGGCTATCAACGCTCGAATCGCCGCTTTATTGGCACGACGGACAGATTCTTGATGAGGTCTTCGTATACGGGTCCTTCATGCAAAGCAAGATGGCTCAGGCGGGCGTAGTGTGCAGCAATTGCCACAACCCGCACAGCAATGAGTTGGTTGCCGAGGGAAACACTGTCTGCACCCAATGCCATAAACCTGAAACCTACGACGCGCCCTCACATCACCGCCATTCGGTAGCTGGTGCTGGGGGTGCGTGCGTCGCTTGTCACATGCCGTCGCAGGTTTATATGGGCGTCGATGCACGACGCGATCACAGTATGCGTATACCGCGGCCCGATATTTCACTGAGCATTGGCAGCCCCAATGCCTGTACACAGTGCCATCAGGGTAAGAGTGACGCTTGGGCCTATGATGCACTTCAAACCTGGGGCGTTAACGGTCGCTTTCAAGACCTCAATCTCGCAAAGGCGAGATACAGCGCTAATCGTGGTGATTTAAGAGCGCTGCCTACGCTCGAATCGCTAGTAGCCGACACCAGCCTGTCCAATCTGATGCGTGCATCGATTGTTGAGCAATTAGGAAATTTAGGGTCGCGCCAGCTACCCAGTGCTGCAGCGATGCTGCTGCGATCTGATAGCCCAGTGTTAAGAGCGTCTGCAGTGAGGGCGCTGAGAGGTATGGAGCCTGTTCAGCGCTATCTCATGCTAAGGCCGTTCATAAAGGACACTAATCTCAGTGTTAGATTGGAAGTCGCACAACTGCTGGCTGGCATCCCAGATTCAGAACTGCGCCCACAGGATATTGCAGACCTAAAGCCGCTGTTCGCGGAATACCTTGCCATCCAAAATGAACACCTCGACATGCCCTCGGTGCAGCTTCAACTAGCGAACTTCTGGCTAGATCGGGGCGACCATACAAAAGCGACGGCCGCGCTCGAGGAAGCACTTCAACTCAACCCGCAGCTAGAGCCCGCGATCGTAAACTTGGTCGATATCCTAAGAAGGGATGGCAAAAATGATGAGGCGTCAGCACTTTTATCAAGCGCCATTAAGCGCATACCCGACTCGGGGAGCCTTTGGTTCTCACAAGGTCTTCATCTCATTCGCCTTGGCCAAACTAGTGAGGCTCTTGTATCGCTGAGGCGCGCGGCAGAACTGGAAGATGAAGGATCGCGGCACCGATACGTTTATGCGATTGCACTCAATGATACCGGCTCCGGACCTGAAGCCATGTCAGTACTAGAAAAGCTTAATGGTAGCCTTCCCGGCCAACCTGACGTGCTAAATGCACTCCTTGCCTTTGCGCGGGATAGCGGGGATCGGCAACGATACGAACGCTATCGCTCCCAATTGGCTGCCGTGATGCAAGCAACCGGGCAGCGTTAGTCAGCGGACAGACGAAGGTCCACGGTGACGGGAATCGATCGGCTTATCGCAGTGAGTCCAGCGATTTGCTGTAGCGCCGCAACACCTGCCTCCAGACCAAACTCCTGCGCCGTGATGACGATTGGCTGGGTCGTCATAATGCGTACATCACCACCACAGCAGGCACTGACTGACAAATCAACCGTCTTACTAACGATGTTGCCGTGGAGGCTAATGCTCAGGGCCACACTCTCGGTTTGAGCACCACCGTCTTTTAGCGCCGCAATTTGACTATCACTCAGCGCCGCATCAATCGTTGCAGTTGGAAAGCTGTTGATTTCAAACAACATTTTCTGCAGGCGTTCGTTGCGAATACCTACCCCGGTTTCTACAGAGGATAAATCTACACTGACCGCAACCTGGCCACTCTCAGAGATACTGCCAGAAACGCGCTCGAAGGCGTTGTTTTCGCCGATACTGTTGTTCTTAATCGAAACGAAGCTGATGCGTGAGCTGTCGCTTAACGTCCAGCCCGCCTGCGCGGGAGCTATAACACCTACCACGCTCAGTAGCATAACGAGTTTCGGAAATATTGATTTGGCCATCGATACCTTCTCCATTCGACAGATCTAATGGGTTATAGCGCTCAATGCATGGCACAACCAACCCAACGACCCTACTTAATTAGGACGCCTAATTATACGCTCGCGAGGTCGCCCTTAGATTCCAACCACTCCCGTCTGTCACTCGCTCGTTTTTTCGCCAACAACATGTCAAAAACACTATTGGTGTCGTCGTCCGCGTCCAGCACGAGCTGCACTAAGCGGCGTGTATCGGGGTACATAGTCGTCTCGCGCAGCTGCGACGGGTTCATTTCTCCCAGCCCTTTAAAGCGCTGAACATTCGGTTTAGCTCTCGAATTCTCTGCAGCGACTCGCTCTAGAATTCCGTTCTTTTCGGACTCGTCGAGGGCGTAAAATACATCTTTACCAACATCGACCCGATACAAAGGCGGCATGGCGACAAAGACGTGACCTGCACGTACCAGGGGTCGGAAATGGCGGAGGAAGAGGGCGCAGATAAGCGTTGCGATGTGGAGCCCATCTGAATCGGCATCTGCCAGAATGCAAACTTTCTGATAACGCAGACCCTCGAGATCATCACTCGCAGGATCGATACCCAAGGCCACTGAAATATTGTGTACCTCTTGCGACGCAAGAATCTCCCCCGCGTCCACCTCCCAAGTATTCAGGATCTTACCTCTTAGCGGCAGGATGGCCTGGAACTCTCGATCTCGCGCCTGCTTAGCGGAGCCACCAGCAGAGTCCCCCTCCACCAGAAAAAGCTCACTTCTTGCGGGGTCTTCAATGGAGCAATCGGCGAGCTTCCCAGGCAATTGAGGACCCGATGCCACCTTTTTTCGGACCACCTTTTTAGCCGATCGCATCCGCGCTTGCGCCCGATTGATGCACAGTTCAGCCAGTAGCTCAGCATCCGACGTGTGCTGATTCAGCCACAGCGCGAACGCGTCTTTTGCTACGCCAGAAACAAAACCAGCGGCCTCTCGCGACGATAACCGCTCCTTGGTCTGACCCGAGAACTGGGGATCTACCAGCTTTGATGACAGCACGTAGCAACAGCGGTCCCAAACATCCTCTGCGGTCAGCTTGACGCCTCGCGGCAGCAGATTTCGCATCTCGCAGAATTCACGCATTGCCTCCAGAAGCCCTGAACGAAGCCCATTCACGTGGGTCCCACCCTGAGCTGTTGGGATCAAATTCACATATGACTCAGCAGTGATTTCACCACCCTCCAGAAGCCACTGTATCGCCCAATCAACGGCCTCGGTTTCGCCAGCAAAGCTAGCAGTGAATGGCTCCTCAGGGATAACCGGATAATCAATAGTGGCGTCGGCGAGATAATCCGAAATACCGTCCTCGTAAAACCATTCCTGCTTCTCACCCTTCTTTTCATCATTCAGTGTGACGCGGAGTCCAGGGCACAAAACCGCTTTGGCCCGGAGAGCATGGACCAAGCGGGACATGGCAAAACTGGCACTATCAAAGAACGTTTCATCAGGCATGAATCGGATACCAGTCCCAGTATTGCGCTTACCGCACTGCCCCGTGATAGACAGATCTTCGACCTTATCCCCGTTCTCAAAGGCCATGTTGTAAACATTTCCATCACGACGAATCGTGATCTCGAGCCGTTTCGAAAGCGCGTTTACAACGGATACGCCAACACCATGCAGACCGCCGCTGAACTGGTAGTTCTTATCCGAGAATTTACCACCGGCGTGCAGCGTCGATAGAATTACTTCTACACCGGGTTTTTTTTGCTCCGGGTGTAAATCAACCGGCATACCCCGTCCGTTATCGACAATGGTAATAGCACCATCGATATGCACAACAACATCGATCTGATTCGCATGGCCCGCCAAGGCCTCGTCGACGGAATTATCAATCACCTCTTGGGCCAGGTGGTTAGGGCGAGTGGTGTCGGTATACATGCCGGGGCGCTTGCGCACCGGCTCTAGCCCCGTCAATACCTCTATGGCGTCTGCGTTGTACTGCGTCATTACGTGGTTTTACCCTGGTTGAATGCGTCTTACGACGTGCAAGTCGCCGTGCCTCTCAATGATACCCCGAGGAAGTCAGTAGAGGTCGGTTCTCTTCATTAGAAATACGAACCACCTGCGTTTCGATGCGAGCATTTGGGTAGAGGGCGAGACGTCGATAGCCCGGATCGTTCCCATCGAGTGAAAAGTTCTGAGACCGCGGCGCAAATTGAACACACGTCGACGGCGTAGTCATCATGCGAATGCCGTTTACGATTTCATCACTTTCTTGATGCACATGGCCGCTGACCAGTGTCGTTTGATCGGCAATGGGCTTTAGGATTTGTAGAGCTTCATATGCATTCTTCACCGATTGCTCGTCTAGCCATGCCGATTCGAGGCGACGAAGCGGATGGTGTGTTGCAACCAGCAAGGCTTTTTTTCCCAATTGCGCATCATCGACCGCATATTTCAATTCCGCGAGCTCAGTCGTAGATAGGGCACCACCAACCTCGCCCTCAACCTGTGTCTCGAGCATGACCACATCCCAATGCGTAGCGCGCAAACGACGCTTCATATGCGATGCATAAAGATCTTTATGATTGGAGACATCATCATGGTTACCTGGCAACCAAAGGCTGGGTACATCAGTGCCGAGTAACGTTAAAAGCTGCGCATACGCTCCAGGCTGACCATCGGCGGCAATGTCACCGGTCACTAATATACAGTCAGCGTTCGCCTCAGCGAGGGCTGCATTGATGACAGCTTTGGCTGAACGCGCTGTGTTCATGCCTAACAGTTGCCCTTCTTCAATGCCCGTTAAGTGAGTATCGGTGATCTGCACCAGGCAAATTGTGTCCGCACAGTCAGCAACAACCAAATCACCACTGAGCAGCGCATTAGTCGACATTGCCCACCTCAAAAATGACGCCATCCGAATGAGCCTCTGATAAACAAAGGCTCAACAGCTCAGAGATAAACTGATTTTGCTGACGCTTCTCATCCGGCTGATGCATCTCGGAATTCGGGTAGTCGTAGCGCGACTCCAGTCGTCGGCTCGACCGATGCTTCACCACTTCTGCCATAGAGACGTCGTGATACATTCGTATATACAGATTAGAGGCCATTAACTTTGGCAATTGTGGGGCGTGATACTGCACGTTTAGAAAGGTTGTGTGCCGGTCTCGATCGATGACGGTCAGCACGACCAAGCGCTGGCCTAATCGGAAGCGTCGCTCATTCGCCTGCTGATAGTCCGGGAAGAGTTGCAACAGCCGCGCATAGTTGGCCTCACAAAGCGCATGCAGCTCCGCAAGATCCATCTGAAAACGCTTTTTATTCCTGCTTTTTTGCACTCAATTCCCTCAACATACTAGACTGCTCCAATGCCAACTTCCTATGAAGTGTAGCAATCAATCATAGAAATTGTGCCAAACGGAAGATGAACGTATTTTACACGCCCATCCGTATACGATGTTAAACTCCTTTGCACCGCTAGTCGTTGGACTCTATCAAGGAATATTGCATGATTTCTCATGTCACTCGACGCGCCATATCGGCCGTCATCGCAAGCACTTTATTGACGGCGGCACCTCTGGTTTCAAGCGAAAGCCTTTTAGACATTTATGAGATTGCGCTCGATAACGATGCGCAGTTAAAAGCCGAAACCGCTCAGTATCGCGCCGATTTGGAGCTGAAGACGCTTGCACTCGCACCCTTATTACCGCAAGTGCGAACAGGCGTATCACGGTCCATTCGCGATTCAGAAAACACGCGACTAAGCATTACCGATTTCCAAAACGGTGAAGTGGTCATTCAGGACCAGACCAGCGGCTCCAAAACAGAGACTACGAGTTACGACATCAGTCTTTCGCAGACTTTGTTTGATCTGTCAGCATGGTTTGATTGGAAAGCGGGCAGCGAGCGAAGCAAACAGGCAGAAGCAACACTTGCCGCTGCTCAGCAAAATTTAATTTTACGCGTATCTGAAGCCTATTTTGGCGTACTGCGTGCGCAAGATAATCTGCTTGCGGCAAGAGCCCAGGAACGTGCACTTGCGCGCCAGCTTGAGCAGACCCGCCAACGTTTCAACGTGGGCCTAATCGCTATCACTGACGTTTATGAGGCTGAAGCCCGTTTTGACCTTGCTGGCGTCACGCGCATCGTCGAAGAGAACAACGTTGCCGTAGCACGGGAGCGCTTGTCTGTACTGACAGGTCAGAACCACGGACAACTGCTGCTCTTGAGCGACGAGTTCACTCCTGAGGCGCCAATGCCATCAGACCGGTCTGCATGGGTCGACTTCGCACTTGCAAACAATTTTGAGCTCGCCGCCGTGCGTTTTGCCGAGGAAGCCGCGCGCCAAAATGCGAAATCCAGGCAAATGGGGCATGTGCCAACCCTAAGCGCACAGATTGGCTACTCAGACAGTGAAACGACGGGCCGCGTTACACCACCTAACGCATTCAATTTACCACCCCGCTCTGAAGGCGATAACGAATCATTCCAGATTCGTCTCGATATGCCCTTGTATGCCGGCGGTGCAGTCAGCGCGAATCGCAGACGGGCAGCAGAGCAATTTAATGCCGCACGTGAAAACCGGATCAATCTAACGCGCAATACAGTGACGGCATCACGTTCACTTCACATGACTGTGACCTCTGACGTGGCAAGGGTTAGGGCCCGCAAGCAAGCGATAAAATCGACGCAAAGTGCTCTCGACGCGACCGTTGCAGGCTATGATGTCGGCACTCGTAACATCGTTGATGTCTTAAATGCTCAAAACGCCGTCTTTGCGGCACAACGCGACTACGCAAACAGTCGCTACGACTATGTGCTTAACAGCATGCGACTTAAAGAGAATGCAGGCACCTTGTCACCCGAGGACATTGCAGCGCTTGAGTCTTTCCTGACTGAGCCCGCGGCAGCCACCGCCTCTGAGGAAAATTAAACCACCAATGTCTTCAGTAACTCGAGCTGACGGCGGGTCGCTCCCCGCCGCGTCTCGATAAATCGTTGCGCAACCTGCGCATCATCGCTATCCGCTGACTCACTCCAAACGCTAGCCAGTCGACTAGCAAGCCCGTCTTCATCGTCTACCACACGAATGGCGCCGCCACGCTCCATGTCGCGAACAATCGTGGCAAAGTTAATGACATGTGGGCCAGTAATAATAGCGCACCCCCAGGCAGCAGCCTCGATGGGGTTGTGCCCACCCCTAGGAACCAAACTACCCCCAATGAATGCCGCATCCGCCAAACCTAGAAAAGCACTAAGCTCACCCAGCGTATCAACTAGCAGAACATCCGCACTGTCCGCAAGCGGCAAATGCTCGCTGCGCTTTTGATAATGCAAACCATGACTGTGAAGGAGCTTTGTTATTTCAGGCGCTCGGTTGGGGTGTCGGGGCGCGAGTAATAGGCGCGTTTTAAAGCCTCTATCGCGCAGTATAAGGTAGGCTTTAATCACCAGCTGCTCCTCGCCAGGGTGCGTACTGGCCGCCGCCCAAAGCGGGCGAGAGCGAATAGCCCCACCCAGCTCGTCACAAATCTCCTCAAGCTGCATACGACGCGCGGCAAGATCAATGTCGAATTTAATACTCCCTACTACCTGCATCTTCGAGGGGTCAGCACCAATCTTCCTGAACCGTCTGAAATCTGATTTTGACTGACAAGCAATCAGATCAAAGTCGTTTAGTGCCTGAGTGGTAAGGCTTCCGAGGCGAGCATAGCCTCGTGCAGAGCGCGCTGAAAGCCGCGCGTTGACCAGAGCGACCGGCACCGAGTGATCCTTTGCGGACGTGAGTAGATTCGGCCAAATCTCAGTCTCAACCATAACAATGAGTTGCGGGTCCCAATGCCGTATGAAAGCGCCGGTGACTAACCGCACATCGAAGGGAAACCATGTGTGTTCGATACGGTCACCAAATAACTTTTGCGTTTGTGCTGAACCCGTAGGGGTTGTGTTGGTCACCAGCACGGCCTTGTCAGGCCACTCAGTCAGCAAACGCTCGATTAAGGGCGCAATGGCGAGTAGCTCGCCGACGGAAACTGCGTGTACCCAGATAAGCCCATCACCCGGGCACGTTCGTGCTGGTAGGTTAAGAGCAAAGCGCCGCCACCATTGACGTCGGTAATGCGGCTCGCGCAGGCTTTTATAAAAGAGGCGTAGCACGAATAAAGGCGTCAAAATCGTAATAAGTAAGTTGTAGAGAGGGCGCGCCATATCGTCGATGCTACGAGGATTCGTAAGATACGTCATATACTGACGCTTTTAGGTGGAGCCTACCATGGCAGCGACCGAGTTTGAGGGTGTGAAGGGCTTCCTTCCAATTGAGGAAGCCGAAAAACTCCGCCAGTGGGCCACACTCGGTGCACAAGTGGGTGCGCTGTTAGAAATTGGCAGTTATTGTGGGCTGTCTACGCTGCACCTGGCAGACGTCGCGCGCGAGGCAAATACGGTCGTCTTTGCTGTAGACCACCATAGAGGGAGTGAAGAACACCAGGTCGGGGAGTTTTTTCACGACGATGCACTGACAGATGATCAGGGCAACTTCGATTCACTGCCCGAATTTAGGCGCAACCTCAAACACTACAAGGCTGAAGATGTCGTTATTCCCATCGTTGCACCATCGATGACGGTCGCTCGCCATTGGACAACGCCGCTCGGATTTTTGTTTATCGATGGAAGCCACAGTTTAGATGCGGCACTCGCCGACTACCGCGGCTGGTCATCGCATCTGCTACGCGACGGGTTGCTGGTCATCCATGATGTTTTCACTAATGCGGCAAAAGGAGGCCAGGCACCCCATGCGATATGGCTACTCGCGAAGCAGTCAGGGCTATTTGAAGAGGTGAGCTCGTTTCAGAGTCTACGCGCCTTGAGACGACTCTAACTGAAAGACACTATGCCTGAAGATGACGTCGCTCAAGCCTGGGCTGCTCTCTGCTATCAACCTCGGTAAACAAGTGGCTGGCCGTCGTGTACTGGCTCAAGGCATCAGCTGCCAGCAATACGGCTCCCGAAGTCCAGGTAGGTTTCTCTAACGGCCACAAGACGTCTTCTTCAAACTGGTACCCTGTCCAGAAAACACCAGCCTCGTCGCGCCACTGCCATATACAGTCAAAGAGCGCCTCAGCTCTCTCTACGTCACCCACGCTGAGAAGCGCCATAGTCAATTCACAAGACTCGGCCACCGTGACCCAGGGCTGATGATTCTCACACCGACAACCCAAACCCGGCTCCACGAATTCATACCAGCGCGCATTGATGCGTTCGAGGCCCTGCTCACCCTGAAAAACACCCGCAAGAACAGGATAGAACCAGTCCATTGCATAGCGCGCTTTACTATCCCAGTTTCGGTCGAACCTCTCGGGCCTGTGCCGTAGCGCTGTGCCGAGCTTTCGTCTTGCTTCACTCCACCTTGGTTTTAGAACACCGAGCGTTCTTGCAATGTGCAGTGCGCACTCAAGTGACTTATAGACTGAGCTATTTCCTGTCACTAGCGCGTCGTCCATCGCTTCACCCGAGGTATCACAAGCCCATGCTACTTCACCTTGTTCCGACTGCATGGACAAAACAAAGTCTATCGCGCACTCCACAGTTGGAAACAGTCGCTTTAAAAATACTCGATCCTCGCTAATCAAATAGTGGTGCCATATGCCCGTAGCAATGTAGGCGACATAATTAGTCTCTCGCCGGGTTACATTGGCTGGCGCACCATTAACGTAAGACGCCCACCAACTGCCATCGTCTAACTGCTCGTTAGCAAGCCAGTCATAGGCACGCTCGGCCGCGGTGAACTCGCCCGCAATGCTGAGACCCATTGCGGCCTCTGTGTGATTCCAGGGGTCGGTGTGTCCACCATCAAACCATGGGATTTCTCCGGTCTCTCGCTGCGATGACCGTAGGTAGTCGACTGTTGGACGCAGGGCCTCAGCAGGGTAAGCAAAATGAGCAGGGATGCTATGGCTCATGTCCTAATCCTAACCCTTTTGTAACCGATCAAAATACAGCACGACGCTTTTCCCCATCCAAGGATTGGTTATAGCCTCAATCGCACGGGTTAGCCATGGGCGCTCTATCAGATCCCAGACTAGAAGCCGGTGATACCACTTGAGAATAAAGGGCTCGGTTTCCGCATGCCAAAACAGACACTTCAGCCACCAATAAGGTACATGAAGCGCATGTGCGCCATGGCGACGGGTCTCGGCTAGTTTATAACGCTGAACTTCACGACTGAGGTGCAAGACATTGAAAATTCTAATATGGCCACCGGGCGTTCGACGATATGCATCACAAAGCGACCAGCACACTCGCTCCGGCCAGCCTCGCGGTACGCTGATACACAGTCGTCCGTCTGGCTTTAACACGCGATCAATCTCTTCCAGAAAACCAATGTAGTTAGGGATATGCTCTAGGACCTCCGAGCAAATGAGCCGATCGACCGAGTGATCTGCCAGGGGAAGAGACAAGCCATTTGCCTGACCAAAACACACCGAGCCCTTTGGGTTGGAACTCGCCATATCAGCAATGCGTGACTGCGCTGTTTTCAAGTCCTGATACGATAAGTCGAGGCCAATCACCATAACATCGTCCTGAAGATAGGCCGTCAAAGAATGACGTCCCTCGCCACATCCCAAATCCACTAAAACATTGCCCGGCTGCAAGTCAAAATAATCGAAGTCCACAGTCAGCATGCAGCTATGCGCTCCCGGTAATAGGCTTCCATTCGCTCAGCACAGCGATTCCAGCAGAAATGCTGCTGCACACGCGATAAGCCACGCGAGGCATAGTCAGCTCGCAACTGATCATCCTCAAACAGTCGGCGAATCGCTGCGGCAAGCGCTTGGCTGTCACCCGCCGGAACCACCAGACCCGCATCCTTAACCACTTCAGCGAGAGCACCACCATCCGTGGACACTAGGGGCACACCGCATGCCATTGCCTCAACCGCCGGCAAACCAAAGCCTTCATAAATAGAAGGCACCACGGCAACAGAGGCGCTTGCATATTTTTGGACCATCTTCTCGTGACTGATGCCTTTGCAACTATCCACCACATCCCCTAGTCCTAGCGATGCGATCAGCTGCGCCGTATCACCGCCCGGCTTGAGTCGGCCCACCAGCGTTAGTCGAATTTCCGGATAATTCGACCGCAAGGACGCAATGGCATTCAGTAACACCGATAAGCCTTTTAGCGGAGCGTCAGCAGATGCTATGGTCATCAATCGATGCGGCTCACATTTCGTTTCAGGAAGCGGCTTAAATAGCTCGGTATCGACGCCCAGATGCATCACCGAAATCGCTGACCGATCGATATTAAAATCGTCGCTAATATCCGTCGCCGATGCGCCAGAAACCGTGACTACCGATTGCAACTGAGGTGCTACACGTTTTTGCATGCGCAAAAAGCTGTGCCAGCGATGAATCAGAAGCCGCATATACCATCGTGACTCAGCGGCAAGGGCTGCCCGGTAATCTTTGGTGATTGGATGATGAATCGTGGTAACCAGCGGTAATCCACGATGCTGCAAGGTCAGAATTCCGTCAGCAATCGTCTGGTTGTCGTGAATGATATCGAACTCAGACTCACGTCCTATGAACCAGCGCTTTACACGCTCACCAAAGGTGTAAGGCTCGGCAAAACCGCCGGTCAGCTTACTAAACCATTCGATGCGCTCAAGCCGGGACAACAGCTGTATCGGGCGAATGGATCTTAGGCCATGCTCATACAAGTCTAGACTGGGCAAACGAACCAACGTGACTTCCGGATCGAGCTTAGGGTAGGGGGGGCCCGAGATCACGGTCACGCTGTGACCCCTTCGAGTCAATGAGCGGGAAAGGTATTTCAGGTAAATGCCCTGGCCACCCGAATGCGGGGCGGACCGATAGCCTAGAAGTGCAATGTTAAGTGGTGCGTCAGGCGCCACAGACGTCTGAGATATCAATGTTGGAGAAGCTTGCGAATTCACTGTGGGCACCCAGAAATTGTTATGAAGTATGCCGATAGGGTGTGACAAGGACAACCGCCGATTGGCATCAACACAAACATCAAGTGGATGACCCCACCTACAAGCGAGCGGCTATCCAATCCAGACAAGTACCAATAATGCCTTCTTTCTCAGGCTCGTTGAACAACTCGTGATACATGCCCGGATAGACCGTGATGTGCTTGTCAGTCGAACTTAAGTCAGCCATAAACTGGCGTGATGCTGGAACTGATGTCAGTTCATCCTCCTCACCGTGCAGCAATAATGTTGGCAGCGAAATCTCACTCGCTCGTCCGAGAACGGCGCTCGCCTCGTCGAATAAAGAAACCACAGTCCGGGCGGGAATGTTCTCATGATAAACCAGTGGATCAGCGACATAATTATCGACCACCGCCTGATCACGAGAGACGGCGCTTGCATCAATCGACAGCGCTTTAGCGGCAGGGAATAGGGCGCTCAGCGTCCTCAGCAACCAGGTCTGCCATGTTGGAGGAGGCGTAGGCACGCCTAGTAGCGGCCCTGTCAGGATAAGGGCTTGATAGTCGGTCGATGCATCGAGCACGGCTCGTGCCGCGATAAGACCGCCCATGCTGTGGCCAATCAGAACAACCGGTAGATCGGGGTGCTCCGACGCAATATGGGATCTAAGCTCCGCCACCCCATCGGTAAGCTCACTGAATGACGCAACAAACGCACGCTTCCCGGGGGACTGTCCATGCCCAATATGATCCAGGGCATAAACGTGGAGGTGGTTGGCCGTAAACGCTTCCGCCACGTGATCGTAGCGCCCAGAGTGCTCGCCTAGCCCATGGCTAATAAGAACAACGCCTTTTCCAATATCTTTAGAAGACCATGAACGAAAGAACCTCTCGCTCGCCAGTTTGCACGTAGACGCTCCCATCACGACTCCCTTTTATGTTGCTGTTAACTCACCGGTGTTAGCCACGCCCCATACCGAGACTCGCGACCGCGAACCGTATCGAAGTAAATTGATTGCAGTTGTTCAGTCAGTGGACCACGACTTCCCGAGCCAATTGCCCGGCCATCGAGCTCGCGGATGGGCACTACCTCTGCAGCAGTGCCTGTGAAAAAGGCCTCGTCGGCTACATAGACCTCGTCACGAGTAATTCGGCGTTCCTTAATCTGATAGCCAATATCCGCCGCAATTTTGAAAATACTGTCTCGCGTAATGCCCTCCAGACAAGAGGTCAGCTCAGGTGTGTAAATTGTTCCGTCTCTGATAATGAAGACATTCTCGCCACTTCCTTCAGCGACATAGCCCTCATTGTCCAGAAGAAGGGCCTCTTCACAGCCTGCGTCAAGCGCCTCGCGTAGGGCCAAAATAGAGTTGATATAGTTTCCGTTCGCCTTTGCCTTACACATTGTGATGTTCACGTGATGTCGGGTATAGCTCGAGGTACGCACGCGAATGCCACGATCTCGGGCCTCCGGATCCATGTAAGAAGGCCAAGACCAGGCGGCGACCATGACATGGGTGTTTAGGTTATCCGCACGAAGTCCCATGCCTTCTGAACCGAGAAAGCACATGGGCCTGACATACGCCTCGTCTAGACCATTGACGCGAACCACCTCGAGCTGCGCCTCGTTCAGGGTGTCCTCGTTGTAAGGCATATCCATCTGCAAAATTTTTGCGGATCGGAAGAGTCGATCAGTGTGTTCATTCAACCGAAAGATGCAGGTACCATCGCCCTCGGTAGCGTAAGCTCTCACGCCCTCGAAGACGCCGAGACCATAGTGAAAGGTATGCGTTAACACGTGTACTTTCGCCTCTTCCCAAGGGACGAGCTCGCCGTCCATCCAGATAGATCCGGTCAGCTTGGACAGGTCCATAATTATTCCTTATTCACCTCTCGCGGATAGATCGCGAGTCATTACAAATCCGGCAGCAAACGCGTGCATACCCCACTGGCCTGCTTCATTAATCCATCGGTTTCAACCGAGCCTCTGTC
>Ga0160423_10002648_pt1 | contig 14922 bp, 12 predicted proteins | sample CRUFie14St8metaG_FD_108191 | JGI IMG/M metagenome (GOLD analysis project Ga0160423, IMG submission 108191) | Marine microbial communities from the Costa Rica Dome - CRUD Field 142mm St8 metaG | ecosystem: Environmental > Aquatic > Marine > Oceanic > Photic zone | place: Costa Rica: the Eastern...
ATGTTTTCCGGGTATTCCCACGCCCATGCAAAGCCGGTGGCGTAGGTCATCATACCGGTCAAAAATGTCACCAGAGTGAAAGAGCGCTTCACATGGTGCTCCACACTGCGTCCATTGTGAGAGACTCGAATCGTTGAAGTTTTGGGCGGGCCCATGGAGGAGATGTGCGCCTGGCCCTCCCCCACGAATTGCCCATCTACATAGATTTTTGCCTGCGGGTGATTCGTCCTGACCGTCATGGTCCCACACCCCACTGCAAGGCACGTAAATATCAGTAGCACCCATCGTGTATATTGAGTGTTCATCCTAGAATCCCAAGGTCAGGCCGATACGTGGTCCATGAACAACGTTTCCATTCAGCGTGTAGGTTCCGATGCTGTAGCCAATCTCGGGTCGAATTGACACCGTGCTTGTCCGACCAAACAGGGCGCCGACTGAGCCGAAAACACTCAATCCTGATTTGTTTGATTCATCGACGTCGACGTCGTTCTCGTCGAATTGCTCTTCATCGCCCTGATGGTCAATTCCGCTGAGAGCGAGGCCCCCGCCGACATACAGTGTATTGCTCGCATCTGAGAGCGGGTAGTAACCCGCGATGGATAGGTTCCACACGGAGATGTCCGAATCGATTCCGTGCATTATCCAGTCTGCGCCCAGCAGCATATCGCGGTTGTCCCATAGCCATGAGAATCCAAATCCAGAGAGGAAGGCACTGTCCTGAGACGGGGCGATGCTGCCTCCGATGGTCAAACCAAAATAGTGATTCGCTCTCTTGCGTTTCAAGGCCATTTGCTCCCTCTCGGTCACGGTATGGATATCCTCAGTGTGTTCGACTTTCTGACCGAGGGCGATGCTTTTGGCCAGGCGTTGCATGACGGTTTCGATGTCCGATGGCGTGCTCGCCGTCATTCGGTCAGCATACGTTGATCGATTACTTTGGGTCTCGAAGACTTTGACTTGGATGATGGCCCTCTGCCCCAGTCGGGTGATGCGTCCCTCAATATATCGTTGGGCGCTCGCAGCAGTGGCGACTTTCTGGGCCGCATCTCGGCCTGTGACCTCCTCCTTGGCCTGATTGGGGACCACATCCAGATCATTGTCCGTCAGGAAAATACTGAGAGCGTCGCGTGCAGCACTTCGAATTTGAGGGTGCACGGAGTCTCCCTGGAAGGGCAGAATAGTCACGGACTGGGCGACGACGAGACTTGGAATCGCCCACGCAAAGAATAGGATGAACGAAGCGAGTGTTCGGTGAGTCATGGTGAATGCCTCCTCTAATAATTGATGCCCCATGTATCAGCATCAACTATGCCAGACTTCGGTTGTGGCTTTTTATTTCTTTAAATGCCTGATTTTTCTGAAATTTAATATTTTTACATTCGCGAGTACTCACAGAGTGTGAACGTCTGTTCGCATCTATATAGTGCCATCTGTTCATGGCACTCGGGTGCAAATACTCCGATAGATGGACCACTGGTACTCCCATCAAGAGTGCTGCTTCCGTTGATGGAAGTTTAAACTGAACCGTATGACAGACCTGCTTTTAGGACGAGGCCGACGGCTGAGATACTTGCCACCACCAGAATGGCAATCCGAAGGGGGGTGCCCTCCATACGTCCTAACAAAAACTGACTACAGTAAAAACCAATCGCGACAGCCGGTAAAAGAGCGACCGCCAGCAGAATGTCTTCCGGCGTAATGAGCCCGCCCACTGCACGGGTGGTGATCGTGATGGTGAGCCCGATGACAAAAATAGCGGCCAGACTCGACCGAAGCGTCTGTCCGCCTGCATCTCTATACAAAAGGGCCAGCGGGGGGCCACCGATCGAGGATACCATCGCACCCACTCCAGACACTGTTCCGGCCACAGTTTCTGTGACTGGATTCCTCGGAATCACCTGTGCCACTGACAGGGCGATAACAGCCACAAGTACGATGAAGGCCATACTCAAATCGAGTACAATCTCCGAGGCGATGGCCAATAATCCCCAGCCTGCCAACGCGCCAAAAACACGACCAAGAAGTACCCACCGAATGCCGCTAATGTCCATCGATGCCCTTTCTCGAATGGCCATACTTAAAGCCAGCGGAACGATCATCAGGAGTTGGGGCACTGGCGCTAGATGCGGATCGATCAACCGAAGGAGAGGAACCGATGCGACCGCAAAACCAAAACCCACAGTGCTCTGCAAGGTTGCGGCCGCGACGGTCACCATAAATGCGATTCCAAAAATGGGTAGGGTAACGGGCAGGCTCATGAAAAGATCGGTCATTCGTTGGCCTCATCGGTATCTTCAATTCGGGGCGAATCCTCGAAAAAATTGGCGCCTTCGGTTTCGAAATTTATTGACACAGGTAGAGCCTGACAGTGGCCATCCGAATTGGGACGCATATCGGCGAGGGTCCGTCCGATGGTTCTCACGAAAGGCGGTAATGGCTCACCGCCGTCGATATTCTCAGTGATGAATAGGATATTTTCGCTCTCGATCGCGCCGTCGAACATACCTCGATGCTGTCCATTTTCGCCGCTCTGTCGGACATAGAGAAAGTGAGGAGACTGAATCAATGCTGAGATGACACACTCAAAACCGGCCCCAGGCTGACCGATACCTCGGGACGCCTCTCGGTAAAGAGCCATCAGACGACCGATCTCATTCTCGTCGAGTGTTCGCCTCCAGAGACGTCGGCCCCAGTCCGCAATCGTATGCTGAACGCACATGTCATCCTGTACATCGCAGTCAAAGAGAATTTGCCGGTCACTTTCAAATACGCCTTGTTGCGCCATCGGATAGTCGAATCTCTCGATGATTTCGATACCCCGGGGCGACAGCGAGGAGATTCGGGCCCCGACTGTGGCAAATCCACCGATCTTGAGGTCCGGCTCTGCGATGGCGGGCACGACAGTACCTGCTCCAAAGATATCCATGAGCGCATTTTGAATTCGAACCTGTGTTAATCGGGGCGTCCCAGCAGGCACAAGGTCAAATGCGATGTTGGTTAAGATGGGAAGGGGGTCCAAGCTGGCATCGCTCGGAATCATGGCATCGACGCACCCTGTATCGAGGATGTCGCCATAGTCTACATCTGTCCCTTCGGAGGCATCCTCTAATGTTTCGGCTGTGTGGTGTAGATGATCCTCTGACCCATCGCTTACGCTGAAGGCGACGACGGTCATACATGCTGTCCACATCAACTCTCTTTCTTTCGGAAACACGTTGGCTCCATCCCCATAACCTACTAAGGATCCCGGACGGACATCATGCACGTCAAGTGCAGTGCTCCAGGTGATCTATTTTTGAAGTGTGTTGAATTGTGAAATATCTCCCATATGAGGCCAGTGAAATTCGAAATGCACTTGGCGTTCGATTCGGCTTTTCCCGCTCATTTCAAGTTACGATGTGGGTGTTGAGTTTGGTGATGACACTGGGGGTATGCCTAAGCCTTGGAACTCTTTTTGAGTGGTGTCTAGACCTCCATACCTGGCACACACTTGCGCCCTATGTGTATTCAATGACGTCGATGATCGCTTTATACTGCGTTGGTGCTCGCCTGAAGTCGGGGGCTGTTCTGGTGGATTGGACAGGCATTCATCTGAATCGGTTCGTCTCTGTTCAAGCAATCTTATGGCAGGATGTGCAGGCAACCGATGGGCGGACACTGCACCTAAAAACCGGTGAAATTATCCAAATTTCCCGATGCATATCTGCCCTGACCGCCCATGAGCTGCATCAAACGATTGAGGGGCGGCGAACGCTGTTGGCATCGGTGCGTGACATTCAGATGGCCTTACGGGCACCCATGATCGTCGATGAGAAGTGTCGGCTTTCTCGGTGGTCCAAGACCGACTACGCGGGTTTTCAGTTTTGTTTTCAAGACGCATCAATGACCGAACACATGCGGTACTCGAATCTCAGTACAGCCCAATTAAGAGACCGTTTTTTTCATTATTGTACGCCCTGTCCGGAAGCGGTCGGTGTTGGACATCTGTGCATCCAGCATTCGGGTCGGTACATTGGTCATTTTGACTGGTGGGTGTCCATGGAACACCCGCTCAGAATCACGATTGCCTACGGGATTTTGCCGGACTTTCGTCGGTCTGGAGTGATGACACATGTCTTGAAGCATGTGTGTGAAAACATTCTCTCGCACACAGCGTGCGCCGAGGTGGTGGCGGTGTGTGCTGCCAAGAACAGTGCAAGTCAGGCTCTTCTGCGAAAGGTCGGATTCGAATGTGAACGCATTCGCTCCGATGGGGCGAAAGTCTATCTTCGGGAGGTCTCTAGGTGCTCGATTTGATCAAATCCGCCAAAATCTGAATGCCTTCCTTCACTCGAGGGCTGAGTTTATCGTCGTCCTTGGGCGTGTCGTCATCCTCAGCATCGCCCTTGTTTTCAGGATCATCGAGAATCTCCGAAATTTTGATTACCCCTTTGTTTTTTGCTCGCTTCTCAAGATTGGCGACGATCTTCTTGAGCTCTTCATCTTGAGTTTGTCGTGCTTGAGAAGACGCTCTCAGTTTCTTGAGCTGCGACGCCGTCACCGGGACCCATCGTTGACTCTTTTCTGCCGCATTCACTCTTGAACTTCTGAAACTTTCCACCGCTCGAGGTGGTAGGGCGTAGGTTTGATGCCTTTCCCCATACTCATCGTTATTGAACGCCGACGGTACAATAATGTCCGAGGTCACACCTGAATGTTGCGTCGACTCACCACCCGGTCGGAAAAAGTGGGCGGTCGTCACTTTGAGGGCGCCAAGGCCCTGGGGTAAGGAGACAATATTCTGTACCGTTCCCTTCCCGAATGTGTGGTCATCACCGACGATGACCGCTCGCTGATAGTCTTTTAATGCACCCGCTAGGATTTCCGAGGCGGACGCACTGGCTCGGGACGTCATCACCACCATCGGCCCGCCGAAATGAATACTCTCGTCGTCGTCGTTCAGCACCTTTTTGTTACTTGGGTTACCATCGATGGCGACTACGGCACCCTCCGCCAAAAATAAACCGGAAATATCAACCGCTGCGTTGAGCAGACCTCCGCCATTCCTGGACAAATCGAGCACCAGCCCATCGGCATTCTCGTCTTGAGCTGTTTTGAGGAGCTGTTTGACATCATCGGTGCAGTTACGCGCGCCCCTGGCTCGGTCTCCGCCGTAAAAGCTGGGCAGTTGAATCACGGCGATTTTGAGCGTTTGTCCTCCCCGCTTCACAGATTCCCACTTCAGTTTCGCGGCTTGCTCCTTCAGATCAATCTTATCTCGGGTAATCACGATGTGTAGTGTTTCGGTGCGCTCTCCTTTGCGAAGGACTGTGAGCTTGACCTGTGAGCCCTTCTTTCCTCTGATTTTTTTCACAACGTCCCGAAGGGACATGTCGATCACATCAACGGATTCACCGTCCGGCATCTGTGTGACCGCGATAATTTTATCTTTGGTCTTCAGATCGCCCTGCCGATCGGCTGCGCCGCCGGGCACCACTTCCCGCACGGTGGTGTATCCGTCGCGGCTGCTCAGGACGGCGCCAATGCCTTCGAGGGATAGGTCCATTGAAATCCGAAAGTCTTCAAGATCGTCTGCCGAAAAATAAGTGGAGTGCGGATCGAGAGCATTTGCAAATGTGTTCAGAAAGCCAGAGTACACATCGGCTTTGCTCTGTTCTTTGACGCGGCGGGTGATGAGTTCATACCGATGGACGAGTTTCTTCTTCGCTGCGGATAACTCCGTGCCTCCAGCCACATAATTAGCCAGTTGAAAGTGGAGGAGTTTGCGACGGATCTGGTCGCGCTCTGCTGCTGTTTTCGGTCGCATACGCTTGTCGGGGTCAACCTGAAGCGTGAGGTCACGGTCGATTTGGAGTTTTGGGTCCGCCATGGCCTCCTTCACATAAGCCTCCATGCTGTCTTGCCACCGAACCTGCTCTACCTTGAGCCAATCGAAAAAGTCGCAACGCCCCTCCCGGGCGTTTGCCAGACCTTCACCCACCTTTTTCTTGAGCGCGTCGAAGTCATCTTGCAGCAAGAGCACCTTCGATGGATCCATGCGCTTGCTGTATAATTCGACCAGCCTCTGTTCGAGGGCGGTTGTCTCGGTTTGAAATTCGACGTGATTGTCGTGGAATCTAGCCATCAGACCGGGCAGAGCCCAACAAACGAGGTAATCTTTGCTCGATTGGTTGGCCTGCGTCTGCACCGTAAATGGGGCCAAGACAGTCAGTGTCATAAGCACCAGCGCTAGGGGTCGATTCATCACAGTTGCCTCTCGTTTCTTCCTATTCCTCGTCATAGCACATCGGTCTCGGGCCACCCAAGTTCAGCCCCACTTTAACAGCCGGGCGCTGCCTTTGTTTATGTCGATGCGATGAAGCCGGATGGTGTGTTTCATGTCCACATCAACGATGATTCCCGACAGTCCATTCCCGGTGGAATGGAGATGTTATTTTGATGGGTGAGGTTACTCGGCCGCAACGTAGTTGCCACAGGCTCTGATGCCGACAGTTTGACCGTCGTCTGACAGACACGTGATTTCGCAGAAAAATGACAGTGCTTGGAGCCCCGTCTCGTTGAGGGTGGCATTCATTACTTTAAGGTTGCCTGTCCAGTTCCCACCTGCAGAATCAACGCATTGTGTGGGTAGGTTAACACTCTCCGAATTCAGCGCGACGCTGACGTCAGTTGTGTCGAGTCCGTAGGTTCCAGACGTCGCATTGGATGCATCAAAGCGGAATCCGACTTGGTGTCCGCCTGAACGTACGCTGAGTACGTTGGTGTCTTCATCGATACGAATGCTCGATGCAGAAAAAAGACTGAGAGATTCTTCTGCCTGAGTGAGATCGGGTCTCAAAGCCAATTTACCCTCGCCAGGCGCGCAGGCTGTGTCCGAAACAGCGCTTTCAAAGGTTTCCGCAGGATTGAATAAACGAATGGCCGGCGACGATGCAATCGGCACCCGGGGCGCCTCAGGCCGAGCAGCACTGATGGTCACAAAATCTGGGCAGCCCACCGGGTCTCCTGATCGACAAGGCACATACACGGCTTGGGCGATGCCATCATTGAAGGTCACCCGTCCGGGTTCCATGCGACCCGCTCCGTATGGTGTCGGGTAGAGAATGAGTACGCCGTCAAAGGCTTCAGATGAGACCGCATTTTGTGCCTGAATGAGAAGCACAGTTTCTGTTTCTCCATCCGCGGGAATGTGACGGTCGCTAATCGTAAACTTGATCTCCAGAGCCTCCGGACTGGCATCTTCTGCATCGGCCTGACAAAGACCATCTCGGCAAACCAGTTCGCCCGTACATGGCTCGCTGCCTAAACGACACTCGCCGCCCGCTTCACCGGGCTGTCGTACGGCTTCATCGCAGCCTGCGGACAGACCGAGGCACGCGAGTAGAATATATAGGAAGATCCGATTCATGGTGACCAGTTTAACCCCATACTCAGAAAAATCGCCAATCTACACTCAATGATCTTTTGTCCTCGTTCGTTGATTGGAAGATCAGTGACTAATAGTACCAGGGGAACCTGCTGAAGTCGCGAGGTCGTTTGTCCACAAATGCACCGCGCCCCTCTTCAGCTTCCTCCGTCATGTATGCGAGTCGCGTGGCTTCGCCAGCGAAGATTTGCTGTCCAACCAATCCATCGTCGATGAGGTTAAAGGAGAATTTCAGCATGCGTTGTGCAGTCGGGCTTTTCCCGTTCACATCAGCTGCCCATTCAAGTGCGACCTTTTCTAGGTCAGCATGATCCACCACGGCATTGACCATGCCCATTTCATAGGCATCTTGGGCTGAATAGTTTCGTCCAAGAAAGAAGATTTCTCGTGCCCTCTTCTGACCCACTTGACGGGCCAGGTAGGCTGAACCGAATCCTCCATCAAAGCTCGCGACATCGGCGTCGGTTTGTTTAAAAATTGCGTGTTGCCTGCTCGCGATGGTCATGTCACACACCACGTGTAGACTGTGACCACCACCGACGGCCCATCCTGGAACGACACAAATGACGACCTTGGGCATGAACCGAATCAGTCTTTGGCATTCGAGAATGTGTAATCGGCCCAGTTTGGCCTGATCGATTTCCAGTGGCGAATCAGTCTCGTATTGGTAGCCAACTTTCCCGCGGACCCGTTGGTCACCTCCTGAACAGAAAGCCCATCCGCCGTCTTTTGAAGATGGTCCGTTCCCGGTGAGAAGCACACAGCCGACGTCACTCCATTGCCGTGCATGGTCAAGCGCAGAAAAGAGCTCATCTACAGTCTGAGGTCGGAATGCGTTGCGAACATCCGGTCGGTTGAACGCAATGCGGACAGTGCCTTGGTCTTTCGCACGATGATACGTGATATCTTTGAATGTAAACCCCGGAACCGGTGTCCAGCAGGTTGGGTCAAAGAGGGGTGAGATCATGGTTTGACTCTCTGTATTCGATGGGACGTTGAGCGGATCCTACACTTGATGAGCCGCAAATACACCCTCGGTCTATAGCGGTTCGCCCGAGTGTCTCTTTTTTTCGCAGCCCCCAACGGACGTTCGTAGCCACCTCCTGCCAGTTATCCGGCAAATATTTTTCAAGTTTTCTGAAATTGATCCGTTGTAGTGCCTGGAGAGCCCGTTTGGCCCGGGCTTTGCAAATCACATGGACGTGATGGATTCGTTGGGTCAGACCAGCGAGCAAAAACTGATGGGGGGCCTGCACATGAGCGGTGGTTCTCAACCGAAGATAACGAACCTCGAAGACTTGATTTCTGCCGGGGAAAAGGCATTTAACAGCGGTCAGATCGATCAGGCTAAGGCCTTTTTTGAGGCTGCATTGGAAACAAATCCCGGTCATGCCGTTGGGCTCAATAATTTGGCGGTCCTCTGTCATCATCTTGGCGATTTGGAGCAGGCAGAGATTCTCTTTCTCCGCTCCGCCGCATTGGCTCAGAATCCTGCGGATGCTCTGATCAACCTGTCCGCCATTGCGTGGCAACAGAACAACATTCCTGAATCCACGGGATATTTGGAGCGCGCTCTGGAGATCGAAGGTGAAACACCACGTGTCTTGGAGCAAATGAGTCACTTGTGCGAATCCATGGGTGACCCGGTGAGTTCTGCTCATCTCTTCCGAAAAGCACGCCGAAAGAGTCAAACACGTTCGACGCCATGGCGAGGCGCATTTTGTGAGATCGACATCACGCCCGACCTCGACGAAAAATCTGTTGAACTCCAGGGCTATTTTGGACGACCTCGAATTCCCGACAGCATCAAAAGTCCGCTGAAAATGCAGATTCTGATGCTGGAAGATGCCTATCGGAAACGGACTCTCTTCGTGGCCGCTGATATTTTTGGATTCGGCCCTGAGTTGGTGGAAGCGATCCGAGCCGATGCGGGTGTGTGGGGGATTTCTCCAGAAGCGGTCGTACTCAATGCATCCCATACACATTATGGACCGGGTACGGTGACGCATACTGTTGCTGGGTTAGGACCCTTCGACCGAGACTACGCAGTGAAACTCGTGGCCCATGTTGCGAATGCATTACCGGCTCTTTATCAATCGTTGGCGCCTGTTGAGTTGTCATATGGCCAGGCCGATGCACAAATCGGTTTCAACCGTAGGTTGTCGGTGGACGGCCGCATTGAAATGCTGCCCAATGAAGCCGGATATTATGCGTCGAAGACGCCGATCCTAAAGGTCGAGAACACGTCTGGCCGCACATTGTTGATGGTCAATCATGGATGCCATCCAACGGGTCTCGGGGCTGACACGTCCATTTCCGCCGATTATCCAGGTGAAATGAGGGCAACTCTCCTCAAGGCGGGTCGCGCCGATATTGTGATGTTTCTTCAAGGTGCCGCCGGGGACCTTAAACAGGGTGCACGCGTGGGGGACAAGGCGGGTTGGATCGCGGAATATGAGGCGACTCAGATTCTTGGGCACCGCCTCGCCCAGGCGGTCATCGAGCAGTTGGATAAATTGGCTCCCGTCGAGGGTCCACTGCGCGCTGTTGCTCAAACGGTCACTGCGCCATTACAGGCTTGGCCAGCGCCGGACGAAGCTATTTTACTCCCGGAAAACCAACATGTCACCGGCGCGATGATGACCAATTGGGCGGCGGTTGTTGAACATGTTCATGGCGGTGGTGCGCAGTGCGTGGAGTATGAGTTGTCATCGGTCGCCTTGGGGCAGGTTCTTTTCGTGAACATTCCCGGGGAGCCCGTCTCGCAGCTCGCCGACCGCATTTCTCAGTTGAATGGTCGCCACGAGATCGTTTTCACTTTGGGATACACCAACGGGCTCAAGGCGTATTTCCCCACTGACGACATGGTCGAGGAAAAGGGATATGAGTCTCACGGTTCAGCATTTGTGTATCTGCTGCCAGCCCCTTTCGAGAAAGGCGTCGAGAACAATTTGCTCAAGGCGGCGTATGAAAATGGGCTTGCGGTCTTGCCGCCGGTAGACGCACCGCCAGCGTCACCCATTCAAGACCATGACCATCGCGCTTTCTTTGTGCTGTCTACCGGTCGTTCCGGTACTCAAACATTGGCTCAACTTCTGAAAATGGCTGGGAATGCTAAGGTATGGCATCACCCACAACCGTATATGATCCAAGAGACACTGGATGCCTATTGGGACATCAGTGATCGCCGGTCAACCTTTTGGGCAGGACGAGGACACATCGTACGCAGTGCATGGGACCATGGTCTGATTCATGGAGAGACGGATCACAATATGACGCCATTCTGTGATGTCATCGCCGAAGATATTCCGAATTCTCGGTTTGTCGTATTGGTCCGTGACCCAAGAGAGTTTGTCCGATCCGGGATGAGACGCGGTTATTATCGTGGGAGCGGTGAATGGGAAGATGGTCGTTTGAGACCTCATCCTGACGATCCGAATCTCGATGAGTGGCTAGAGCTTCCCCAATTTGACCAAGTGTGCTGGCTGTGGGCCGAGACCTACAGGCACATCGAAAAGCTGAAAACCCAGATTGGTGAAAACCGGGTCATGGTCGTCCGCTTTGAAGACTTGATATCGGGCCCCGAGGCGACTCGAAAGCTCTTCGACTTTGTCGGTCTTGATGGGTATGACGAATCGTATGTCCGTGAGGTGCTTGGGCAAAAACTGAACGCACAACGAGTGGGTGAATTTCCGCATCCTGCTGAGTGGACCGAGGAGATGCACGCTGTGTGTTGGTCGTTGGTCGGTGACCTTGCGGAACGATACGGATATCCGATGGTGTATCCGAAACGTAAGGCTCAGTTGGCGGTGTAGAAAAGGAGACTTTCATGGGACGCAAGAAAAAGAAGCAAGGTCGGGGTCGGAAGGCACAGTCCAGGAAACCCACCAAATTACCCCAGTCCGGATACGCTCAGTCTACCGAGGCTTCCAGTCCGTCGGTGATGACGCCTGCTGGCTCCGGGGATGACGCAGCTTCATTAGGGTCGGCACCCATCGATTTTTCGAACTGGTCACTGGGTGAGTCCGAGCCGAGTCAGGTGGCCACGGATGATGGTCACGTCGGATCCAAGATTGATTTTTCGCAGTGGAGTTTAGATGGCAAAGGAGACCCTGCACAGTCCGCTTCTGCGACCTCTGGCTTTTCAGACTGGAGCCTTGGCCCTCTGAATGACGCTCAAGACACGGAGTCGGTCGATACACCGGTATCGGGCCACGACAGTCCGGACATTCATCAGCAGTCCACTGAGTCCAACGCTCAGGATCTGACATCCGAAGAATGGATTGTCTTGGGTGAAGATGCCTTTGGAGAGAATGATTTAGACGATGCCGAAAAGTGTTTTCTGACAGCCTTGGTGCTGAATCCTATCAGTTCCATTGCTCTGAGTAATTTGGGGGTTGTGTATCACACGCGCGGCAATCTCGAATCGGCGGAGGTGTGTTATCTTAAATCCGTCGCATTCGATCAGACCAGTGCGGATGGTTTTTATGGCTTGGCGCAAATGTGGGCAGATGCGGGTCATGCGGGTCTTGCACTTCGATATGCGGCACGGGGTCTTCGGCGTCAACCTGACCACCACTCATTGGCTGAAATTGCGCAAGGATTGAGCCAGCACTTAGATGGCCAACTCGCCCAACTCCACACGTCGTAGTCGGTTTTGCTTGAGAGACTGCGCTGTCTTGCGCTGTGCGACTAGATACAGCGTTTCAAGATGTCGACGACATGATTTTGCTGTGCGTCGGTCATCCCGGGAAAGATAGGTAATGCAATACTGAGATGCTCTGCGAACCATGAGTTCGGATGGTCATCGAACCGATATCCAAAAGTGTCTCGATACACGGATAGACCGTGCACAGCATGTGTCCCTTGACGGGTTGAAATGCCTGCATCTGCCAGAATGTTCATACACCTGTTTCTGTGTTCCGAGAGTGATTCCCAATTCGAAACTGTTGGTATTTGAGGTGCAAACAGACACACATAGCTCTGATAACTGTGCGTGGACTCTTTTGGAGCATCAGGCCGTTTGAGCCAATCCAACTCGCTGAGTGCCTCATCGTAGCGTTGAGCGAGTCGTCGTCTTTCAGCCAACATCTGAGGGAGTTTGTTCATTTGTGCAACGCCAATGGCACCTAAGATATCAGGCATTCGATAATTGAATCCCAATTGGTCGAAGTCTCCAAGCAAGTACGAAGGCGCATCTGCTGCAGTTGATTTTGGTATCTGCGACGCGCCATGGTTTCTCAAGGAGCAGATGGTTTTGTACATGTCTGTCGACTGAGTCAGCACCATGCCTCCTTCACCTGTCGTGATGATTTTGCGAGGATGAAAACTGAAAATCCCGAGGTCACCAAATGTGCCCACATGTTGATCATGGTAAAATGTACCGAGCGCACAGGCTGCATCTTCTATCACCGCCAGCCCATGGGCCGTAGCGATCTCCATAATGGCCGATAAATGCGCCGCACGGCCAAACAGATGCACAATCATAATCGCTTTTGTTTTGGGTGTAATCGCGGCTTCGATGGTTTTCGGATCCACATTGAATGTATCGAGTTCAACGTCCACCAGAACGGGGCGGGCGCCTGTATAGGCAACCGAGTTCGCTGTTGATATCCAGGTGAAAGATGGGACGATCACTTCGTCTCCCTCGCTCAGCTCGAGAGCGCGCGTGCACAGGTGCAGCGCGGTCGTGCCGGACGTACAGGCAGCGACCGCTTTCGATCCAGTGTATTCGCGAACCAATTCTTCGAACTTGGCCACTCGGGGTCCTTGCACGACCCAGCCATCATCGAGAGGCTCGATAACCGCCTCACGTTCTGCTTCATCAAACCAGGGCTGTGCGATCGGCACCCGAATGGTCATGGTGGCTCCTTTCGAATGGGTCCATTTTCGAGGTCTTGTAGCATTCCCTGAGGATCATGACCGATTCTCAAGCGATAGCCAACGCCTGCTTCTCCTTCGATTGGGTATCCGGCTTGAGTGAGTTCCGCAATGTATCGATATACCGTCCGCTCCGAGATTTTCAATTCAGTGGCGATCGCATGTGCAGTGATGATCGATGAGCTGCGTAAGACTTCGAGAGTTTGAATAATTCTTTTTGATCGATGTATGCGCATAATGTCCTAATGAGGCCTCTGATTCGATCATGGAAACCGAAAGGCCGACGGATTGTTTGTGAACATATGTTCAGTGTAATGAAAATGGAATTTAAAATGTACTTTTCTCGTCAGATTTTCTGGATCTGGGGGATTCTACCTCTCACCGTGATGTCTGTTGCCGAAGCACGGTCCGAGTCTCCAAAGACAGCTTTGGAAAGGGCGATGGATGGGACCTTCACTCTGCTGGTGGATGGTCATATGAGCGGTTCAGGCGTCATCATTTCATCCGATGGACTCGTTCTCACCGCGGCGCATCAGGTTCAGGGCATGTCAGTGGCCATCGAGGCGCGCTCTCGCCTGATCGGTCGGCAAAAGCTCGAGGTGGTCGCCCTGGACATTGGGTCAGATATTGCGTTGATGAAACTGCCGAAGAGAGATCGGATTTATCCTTATGTATCCCTCGCAGATCGTTTTCCCAGGGTGTCCGATCCAGTCTTTTTGATCGGTTCACCCATTTATCGTCACGCTCTCTATCATGCAGGTTCCATCGCCAGCTCATCGGTGGCCTTTGAATATCTTCCGAGTCGTAAACATTACGTTGAGGCTCTGTACGTCAACGGTTCATCTCCGCCTGGCACCTCCGGCGGACCGTGGGTCAATACAAAGGGCCAGATTGTTGGTACGCAAATTGGCCTCATGCATAATCAGACGCACCCCACTCACATTGCATACATGTCGCCGCTACAGGACATTCGTACGCTCATCGAACGAAGCCAAACCATCAGAACGCCTACTCTGTTTGTGGCCGTAGAAGAATTTTGGGAGCAAGAAGAGGAGTATCGTGCGCAATTTCCATCTCAGCAAGAGGGCCTCGTCGTTGCGCAACTCAATGTGCCCCCTACCCATCCCCGCTCAAAGTTGAAAGTGGGCGATCTGATGATTTCCATCGATCAAAAACCAGTTGTATACCGTGAAGATCTCCTGCGTGAGATCCGGAGAAAAAATACCGGAGACCATGTTGTCGTGGGTATAATGGGGCGAAACGGCAAAATCTCTCAGGTTGAGCTCATCGTCGGCGAACTCTAAAAGATTATTTTTTTCAGATGTTTATGTGTTTCTAGGGAAAGAAAAAACATTCGGTAGATAAAAAAGATTGATCGTTTTGAATCAGACCACTAATGTTGCGCGCTCGTCAGCGAGCTGGCGACAACGCATCACTGCGTTTGGCTCTTTGAAAATCTAGTTGAGTAGAGTCTGAATTTAGTCAGGCTCTCGTCAAAAACTTTTATTTATATACGCGTAAATCGCTTATTTTGAGTGTTTACGTAGCACAGAGATTAAACTGGAGAGTTTGATCCTGGCTCAGAACGAACGCTGGCGGCGTGCTTAACACATGCA
>Ga0160423_10002649_pt1 | contig 14918 bp, 9 predicted proteins | sample CRUFie14St8metaG_FD_108191 | JGI IMG/M metagenome (GOLD analysis project Ga0160423, IMG submission 108191) | Marine microbial communities from the Costa Rica Dome - CRUD Field 142mm St8 metaG | ecosystem: Environmental > Aquatic > Marine > Oceanic > Photic zone | place: Costa Rica: the Eastern...
CCAAACAAAACAAAAAAAAGCTTGAAGAATGAGCTCGGCTCCGCTCCTGCCCGCGGGGGCGAGCGAGACGAACGATGACTCGTACTACTGTGGGGTGCCCAAGAGCATGCTGTTCAAGACGGGTGTCGACGGACTTTCCGAGGAGGAGGCCGAGAGGAGGCTGGAGAAGTTCGGCCCCAACCAGCTCGCGGAGAAGAAGGAAAACCCCTTGCTCAAGCTCCTGCTGGCCTTCGTGTCGCCCATGGCGATCATGATCTGGATCGCCATCGCCATCGAGGCCGTCATCAAGGACTGGCCGGACTTCGGCGTCCTGCTCACCCTGCAGGTCCTCAACTCGGTGGTGGGGTGGTTCGAGGACTGGAAGGCCGGAAACGCCGTGTCCGCGCTTAAGAACGCCCTGAAGCCCGAGTGCCAGGTCATCCGCGGAGGCCAGCACAAGAAGATGGACGCCACCCTCCTCGTGCCGGGCGACAGGGTGACCCTCGCTGCGGGCGCAGCCGTCCCCGCCGACTGCGAGATCTGCGAGGGCAAGCCCATCCAGGTGGACCAGGCCGCCCTGACTGGCGAGTCCCTGCCGGTCACCCTGGCGTGCGGCGACAGCGCCAAGATGGGGAGCAACGTCACTAGGGGCGAGATCGAGGCAATCGTGACCGCCACGGGGGGGGAGACCTTCTTCGGTAAGACCGCCGCCATGATCGCCTCCGTGGACGAGCAAGGGCACTTCCAGAAGGTCATCCTCCAGATCACCTTCGGCCTGCTCTGCGTCTCGTTCGTGCTCACCGGGATCGTGCTCGGGTATCTCCTGCTCAACGGCGAGGACGTCCTGCAGGCCATCGCCTTCGCGGTCGTCCTCCTCATCGCCTCCATTCCAATCGCCATGCAGGTGGTCTGCACGTCCACCATGGCGCTCGGGTGCAGGATGCTCGCCGACGAGAAGGCCATCGTGTCCAGGCTCACGTCCATCGAGGAGCTCGCGTCGATGAACATGCTGTGCTCGGACAAGACCGGGACGCTCACTATGAACAAGATGGAGCTGCAGGACGACCTCCCCATGTGGACCGCCGGGATCACGAGGCTCGATGTCCTGGAGGCTGCTTGCCTTGCCGCCAAGTGGAGGGAGCCCGCCAAGGACGCCATCGACACGCTCGTGCTCAAGGCTATCCCGCTCAAGCCGCTGGACAGGTACCAGCAGATCGAGTACGAGCCCTTCGACCCGAGCACCAAGTACACAGAGGCGACCCTGAAGGACGACAAGGGATACGTCTTCAAGGTTATGAAGGGCGCGCCGCAGGTGGTGCTCTCCAAGTGCCACAACAGGGCGCAGATCGGGGCGTCCGTCGACGCAAAGATCATGGAGCTCGCCTCCAGGGGGATCCGCGGGCTCGCGGTGGCGCGCACCAACCCCAAGGAGCAGTGGGAGCTGATGGGAATTCTGACCTTTTTGGACCCCCCCAGGCCCGACACCCGCGCGACCATCGAGAAGGCGTACGACTACGGAATCGACGTGAAGATGATCACCGGCGACCAGCAGACCATCGCCATCGAGACGTGCCGCGTCCTCGGGATGGGAATGTCCGTCCTCACCCCGGAGAACCTCCCGGGAGCGGAGGCCATGGGGGACAAGTCACTCGGCAAGAACTATGGCGGGCTCGTGGAGAACGCCGACGGCTTCGCCCAGGTCTACCCCGACCACAAGTTCACCATCATCGAGATTCTGCGCCAGAGGGGCTGGGTCGTGGGAATGACGGGCGACGGCGTGAACGACGCCCCCGCGCTCAAGCGCGCCGACATTGGAATTGCGGTGGAGGGGGCAACCGACGCCGCGCAGGCTGCCGCCGACATCGTGCTTACCGCGCCCGGCCTGTCCACCATCGTGACCGCCATCCTTTACGCCAGGGAGATCTTCCAGAGGATGAAGAACTACGTGATCTACAGGATCGCCTGCACCCTGCAGCTCCTGTCCTTCTTCTTCTTCGCAATCCTCGCCATCCACCCCAACGCATTTGGCTTTGAGGAGCACCTGTACTTCAAGCTCCCCGTCATCGCCCTGGTCGTGATCACCATCCTCAACGACGGGTGCATCATCTCCATCGCGTACGACCACGTCAAGCCAAGCCATACCCCCGAGAAGTGGCACTTCACCGAGATCTTCGTCGTCGCGGTCGTCCTCGGGGGCGTCGCAGTCGTGTCCTCCCTGCTCCTGCTGTACTGGGGCCTGAACACCAACGAGCCGACGAGCATCCTCAAGAAGTTCGGCATGTCCGAGCTTGATTACGCCCAGGTCTGTACCATGATCTACCTCAAGGTCTCTCTGTCCGACTTCCTCACCGTCTTTGCCGCCAGGACCACCGGCCCCTTCTTCAGCAGGCTCCCCAGCTACCACCTCGGGATCGCGGCCCTCGTGGCCATGGGCGCCAGTACCGGCCTCTCCCACTACTGGGACGACATCCTGGACTTGCCGGAGATGAAGTCCCTGACCTGGAAGTGGATCGGATTCGTGTGGGCCTACTGCCTGGTTTGGTTCTTCCTGCAGGACATCATCAAGGCGTTGACGTACTGGGCGCTCTACAAGATGAACATCGGGTCCGAGGCCCACCACCAGGGCCTGATGCAGAAGAAGGACAAGGTCGTGGCGAAGAGGGACAACAGGCGCGCCCTGACCCACGAGTCAGTGATGAAGGGAGAGTCCCTGGCCAAGGCCAGCGTCAGGATGACTGGAAAGTCCACCGCGCTGCAGCTGGATCAGGACGCCTCCGCAAAGTACAAGTCCATGTCCTCCTCGGAGATCATGTCCGAGCTCAGCAACCTCGAGGCCAAGGTCAGGGCGCTGAAGGACGCCCTCAAGTAGTTCCCCTTCTTGTAGATCTTCCTTTTTTTGTTGAAACAGAATTACACCCAATTTTACTCTGAGTCTTCCCCCGACCAAACCCTCAGAGCTTGGTCTGGTGCCTCTCTGCCCGGACCCTGAAGGTCCTCAGCACCTCCCTCGCGGCCCTCTCGCCGGTTTCTAGCGCACCCTGCATGCAGGGGTTCACCCCCTCGTGGGTTGCTTCGCCCGCGAAAAACAGGGACCCCTGTGGCCTTCCCAAGAGACCCCTGTCCCCCTCCCTGGCCCCCCTCCCTGGGAACGTGTACGCCCCGCGAATGTGGGGCTCCTTCGACCAGTCCTTGACGTGGCACGACTCGAAAGCCGAGGTCGCTGGCTTCGGGTCAACCCTAGAGGCGAACATCTCGTCCAGCTGGGCAAGGGAGGCGCGGACGACCTCCTCCTCCGGCATGGCGGCGATCCTCTCTGCCCTCTCGGCACAAGCGAAGCCCACGATGGCGGCCCCACCCGCCGCACCGATCTCCGCGCGGCCCTGCGAGTCGTACTCCGTCGCCCAGACCTCCGGCAGGAACCCAAAGGGGCAGCACGCGTCCCAGAAGCTCTCCGGCCAGAACCTGTGCCTAAAGATCAGAAACACCTTCACCGCGGTCGACATGGAGACCCTGGAGATCGCCCCAAGCTTGTCGGGCGGGAGCGGCGGCTCAAAGTCGATGTCCCCGTCCTGCAGGATCCTGTGAGGCACCGTGACGACGACCGCGTCGCAGTCGATGGACCTGCCCTCCCGGTCGACGACCTGGCACCTCCTGCCAGGCCCGCCGCAGGTGCCGGCCGCACCTGGGGCAAGGTTGGCGCCCGCCTCGACAGACGCCTCGTACCTGATCGCCCTAGCCTCCCAACCCAATCGGACGTCGGTGCCGGCCGCGAGCCTCTCCACCAGTCTGCTCAGCGGCCGGTCCAGCAGCAGGTATTTCTCGCCGTAATTCCACCGAAGCTTCTCTTGCTTCAACTCCGGCAGGCCCATGCGCTTCAGCGAGGCACCAAAGTCGTTCGCGTAGCACACCTCCGCGATCTCGATCTGGCGCTCGGTCGCCCCGCTCCTCACAAGGACGTCCCTCACGCTCTCCCCCTCCGCCCCCTCGGCCTCCAAGATCCCGTCGAAGAAGTCGTGCACCCATGCCACGTCCTCCGTCTCGTTTTCCCCGCCGCAGCACGTCTTGTCGTCCGCGAAGTAGTACCTGTCGGGCCACTCCAGCTCTTTGGTACCCCAGCCGTACTTGTTGATCATACGCATCAGGACGCTGTTATCGCTTCCGTGGATAAACTCTGGTCCGAGCTGAAGTGGCCAAGGGACTAGCCCACCGATTTCTTTTACCCGGCCGCCCACCTCCCCGGAGGCCTCCACCACCACCACCCGAGGCACAACAGAGCTCAAGAGCTGCGCGGCGTAGAGGCCCGCCAGGCCTGCACCGACGATCACGACGGTCCCCTCCTGCTTGGACATGGCGCTGCGCCTTCCAAAATCACGATCTTCAAGGATTTTCGCCCCGGGGTGCGTTGGGGGGCAGCAGGATCTCTGGGCGAAGGGTGAACTGGCGGTACCCAATGTCGGTTACTTATTACACAATGCGGCGACCCCTCACCACCGGGCTCGGGGAATATCGGGCTCCGCGGCGACGCGATTCAGGTCCCACCCGGCCCTCTCCAAACGCGAGGCCAGTCCTGGCACCGCCCCGGCCGCCTCCTGCAATATTGCCGAGTCATCCACCGTACCCCTCCCTTGCTTCACCTGGCAGGCCAGCAGGTGGGCGTGGACGTAGCCCTTCAGCGCGGACTCCGGGTCGCAGCGCTCGTGCAGGGCCAGCAGGACCTCGCCCCGAGACACGAAGGCCATGTGACTCTCCGAGCGGAAGATCCGAGCGATTTCGTTGGCCTTTGCGGGGGGCAGAGAGAGCAAGCCTTCTACGAGGGATGCCCCAGACCCACTCCGCCGCTTCAGGGGCGGTAGCTCTGGAATTATCTCCCTCCGAGCGACCTGCAGCGGTGTGGGCACCTCCCCGGGGTGGCTGCGAGGGGGCGGAGAGAATATGGAGTCAGAGACCAGACTGGACAGGGGGGTGAGGTAGAGGGAGATGGGGGGAGGGAGACCCTCACCTGGAGAGCAGGAGGTCAACCCTTGCCCGACTCAGGGTGGCCGGCACGCACAGCGTCGCCCGCCACGTCGCGAGCAGGTGGACGGACGAGAGACCGAGGAGCGCGGCGAGGGCGAGGGGTGTGCTCTGCCCGATGGCGGCGCAAGCTCCCATCCCTAGGGTACTGCCGGCCAGGTGAAAGAGAACTCCCTGGGAGGCTGCCTTGGCGGTGACATCGGCCATGTTGTCGCTCCTGGCGAAGGTGGCGTGGAAGGCGGCCCGGGTCGCGCTGCCAGCCACAAAGGAGACGCCCTTGACCGCGTTCGCGGCCGCCCCGAGGGCCAGGAAGTGAGCAGGAGAAGAAAATGTCGCAACCTCCATGGCGAGCGCGAGGTCCAGCAGACCGGAGGACAGGATGTGCCAGGCCTTGCTGTGCCGGTCGAAGCCGTGGGCGACCGCTTTGGTAAAAACAAGGGTGCCAAGGCTGCCGAGGCCGTCCTTCATCACCCAGTTCAGGGCGCCGGCCACCGGGACCGAGCCAGCACCCAGTCCCACCGCGTACAGCAGGAACGACGAGGACAAGACCGTCGCGGCAGAGCTCGCGGTCACGGCGGTGGCCTGCCACTTCACGTAGTCCGCGTACCCCTCCCTAACGCTTGCTGGGTACGACGCGGGGAGGAAGGTCTCGGCGAGAGCATCCCGAGTCCGCGCTCTCCAGCCGGCGCGGTCCAATTTCTCCGAGATGCCACCGCCGCCGCCCTCGCCCGCCGGGCAAGCCCCCAGGCCCCCAGAATCGAGGACCTGTACCCCACACTTCGTCACGAGGACGACCTCCCTCGCGTTGCCTTTTCGTCGCTCCTCGACGCGGATGCCGCCGTCGGTATCAGTCGAAAGGAGGGAAGCGTTGCCGCCGCTGGGGGTTGCCCACGCACTAGCGGCGCCCGCCCTGGTCCCAAGGTATCGCCGCCCGGTGGCCCGCAACGAAGCGATCATGCCCCCATCGCTGCTTGCTCCGCCAGCGTAACTGTCACTGGACCTCGATTATTACAGCAATTTCTCCCCGACGCAACTGAGACTCAGAGCCGGATGAGCTCCTGGAGGACGGTATGGACGTCAGAGTTCGGACGAGGGCTCGGTCGAGTTTTCACAGAGGAGGGGGAAAGGGGGAGTCAGGGAGACAGGGCGCTCGACGGGTGGCGGGGACACCGCCTTTGGTGCAGTGGCACGACACATAAAGCACGTAAAAGACAGTTGGTACAAAAGACACAAAGAGTGCTTGTTATGGCAAGGGTTAGGTCGCCCTGGCCCGTCAGTTGTAGAACAGCCATTCGCTGGTTTGGGCGAGGATGGTGTTCAACAAAAACAGCACCCCGGCGCTCCCGCCCACCATTACAATTACAATGAGCGTGGTGAAGAGGGCCTGGAGGAGCAAGAGATTGGGCAAAAAGGGCAAGGGCGCGAAAGAATTTTGGAGGCAACGGGTAGAGCACGCGTGCGTCAGTGGTTTGGACGGCACCAGAGTTCCGGGGGGGGCGGGAGTCGAAGCCTGTCCCACGGGGCGGGAGGCCAAGGGGTCCAGGCCGCAACCTTGCCCCCCGCCCCTTCCGTTTCCACTCTCACCTCTTGTGGCCCCGGCCACTCGATGAGCCTCGCTTCTATGAACGCGCCGCGAAAGATTCTCTCGATCCCCTCGCTCTCCGCGTACTTTTGCATCGCTTGCAGGTCGTCCTCCGTTATCCCTTTGGTCACCGAGAACTTGACTTGGTCCTTCGCGGCCTTGGACACCTTAACAGCCTCCGCTGGGGTCAGACCCTCCAAGGAGGCACCCGCATCGCCGACCTCGGCAGTAGACGAGGACGAGGTGCTGGTCTTGTCCGTCTCGGCGTCGCTCGTCTCGCTTGAGAGCGGGACCGTGGGCCCCCTCCTTCCCACTCCGTGTCCGACCGAACGAAAGGAGCTCGCGGGCGCCGCGCCGGGGGACGCCAACGCCGCTCGGTGGCCTCGTCGGCACGCGCGGGCGGGTCCCAAAACACACCCCCGCCTCCGAGCCAGGGCGCCGCGCGTTGCCCCCCCACGCCTCGCTCCCGTGAAGAGCGGACCCCCCTCCTCGATCGCCATGCTCCGTCTCCTTTTTATCCGCTCTTCTCTCTCTCTCCGGCCAAGAGATGATTTCCAACTTTTCCGGGAAATTCGTGGGTGGTGCAGGCAGGGTGTCAGTGCCGAGGAGGGCGGCCTCGACAACGCGTAGTGATAGTCTTCACCCGGGCTGAAATAAATACTACATGTACTTTTATATTCATATATACCTAATGTACCAGAACTACTAGAACAAAAAGTTCCTTCATGAACAGTCTAGCGACGCTGCAGCAGGATCCCTTACAATGTTCTGAAGACAGAACCTCTCAGGTCGAAACACTCTTGAACTCGCCAGGAAAGCAGGCGGCTAACGCGGTCTGGTCTCGAGGGGCCTGGCAGCTAGGTCAGGCCTCCCTCTCGGCAAGAATGCTCACCACCTTGGACTGCACGTCCTTAAGGGTGTTCACGGTCACCTCGATGGCCGCCAGCTTGTCGCTGTGCTCCTTCAGCAGCTTCATGAGCTCGGTGTTGCTTGGGTGGAGGTTGTCCAGGGTGGGCTCCAGCACCCCCCCGTTGTTGAGCTCGAATCTCGGCCTCTTGTTTAGGCTGCCCCCCTGGTTGTAGATGAGCATCTCCTCCTCAAAGGAAACCACGGGGGTCTTCCTGATGTTCTTCTGGTACTCGCTCTGGTTCTTGGCCTCGATCATCTTCTCCATGACCTTCTCCCACTCGCTGAGTTTGTTCTGCAGCTGGGCCTGAACGGTCCTCCTTCGCTCCCAGTAGTCCACCAGCTTCTTCACCTGGTTCTGGCACCCCTGGTGGTCGCACTGAGATTTGTGGAAGGCATCCTTCTTGTTCAGCTCCGCGGATATGGAGTCCCACATGGCCTTCACCTTGCCGAACTTGGCGGAGAAGGGGTTCTGCCTGAGCACCTCGTCGAGCAAGAGCCTGTTCTTCTCGGACTCCCGGTAGAACGGGACGGCCCACACGTTTCGGACCTTCCTCTCCTTCTTCCCTGTCAGTGGGTCAACCACCTTTGCAACCCCTGATTGCAAAGACACCTGCGCGCCGCCCTGCTGACCGGGAGGTTGGGTCACAGGCTGGTGCTGGTGCCCCCCGATTTCGGGCAAAGGCTGGTGCTGGTACTGCACCTGGTCCGACCCGCCGGCCATGGCCTGGTGGGCTCCGTGGCCCACGTTCACGCCCCCAGGGCCGGTCGTTGCCCCTCCCCTCCCGTCCCCTCCGAGGTCGACTGCCTGCATTAAACCTGCAAAGGCGCTCGCCACCTCCCCTCTCCCTGCCCGCCTCGTCCGGGCCCCCACTTCACCCCCTTTGTCCACCGCGTCCACCCCTTCCCAACCTCACTCGCGACACACCTGAACGATGTCCTCGCAATTGTGGATGAACCTTCTGACCCTGGTCCCCAGAGTGTGCGGTTCGGTGTTTTGTTCGCGCCGACACACTTCTGCCGTTCACCTGGCCCTCCGCCGCGCGGCTTATCCTCCCTCCCGGGCCTCTCAAACGCGCTCACGACAAACGAACGCGGTCGAAAGTGTCCACAGAGGAGTGATAATTTCCAAAGCCGAGTGCACCGTGCGCCGTTTCTGTAGACGAAAGTCGACTCAAGCCTCGACAGACGAAGGCGGTCGTGCCCTCGATCCAAACAAGCTCGCGGGAACCCACCTCGACCTCGACCCCGAAAGCCGTTGTGCTTTTCCCAAGACCGTCCCTTTTTTGGTCTTTGATCGCAAAGCGCGCGTCCTGCGTTTTCTTGACACACGGGACACGCCGTTATGATCCGGTGGATCCTCAACAAGTTCAAACTACTAATCTGGGCTTGTCATTTCGTCATTATACGAAAATAACCCCACTGAGATCGTCATTACTGGAACCATGCGCTGATCGCAAATACCGAGAGAGTGAGTCCTGACTCGGATCTTTTTTTTCGCTGTACAGAACGCATGGTTTGCGTTTTGATTTCAAAGAGGTCGATTCCCAAGGTGCCGAGCTTTCCGTCCGTTCGCGCCACCTTGCAAAGTGACTCACGAGCATATCTACAATATTCCACTTGGAACCATGCCAACTTGGAGGATGCAGCCTGTTTTCAGGACACATTGGCGTGTTGATTACATGTGTTGTAATCATACCGTTGTGTACATGGGCTCGACAAACATGTACCCAGGTCACAGATCTTTCCGATGAGGAGGATCCTACCGATCGCTACCAATGATGAAGCTAATGATGAAGCCCTGGGGCATTACCGCTCGCCAATATTTCTGTGGGGCCCAGAGATTTCCATTTTCCCTTATCGAGTTTTTTGGCGTGTGCAGCAGAGTAGACACAGGGAAGATGGCGCGCCCCCAGGTGCACAGCGTGCTGGCAAGGCGGGGGACGAGGGTGGGGCTCACGAGGGGACCGAGGACCCTACCGGGGTCGTCCCAGAGACTCGGCGACTCGTCGAGACGGCGGCGGCTCGCGTCGCGTCCGTCGAGCGGGGGTCCTGGGGCGGGCCCAGAGACCACGACGACGAGCGAGTCGCAGCTCGTTCACGATGAGGTGGGCCGGCTGGTGGACGCCGCGGTGCGGGAGAGCGGGTACGGGGCCCTGTCCCCAGGGGAGCGACGGGCGAGGGTGGCGCTGGACCTTGCTAGCGAGGTTGACCTTCGGACGCACCGCCTCCTGCCGGACGTGAACGAGTTCTTCGTCCTGCTCGCCAACGTTGTGGAGGTGATGTGGCGGTCGGGGTTCGACTTCGACCTCGCCGCAGCCGGTCGGACCCCGGACTTCTACGCGTATCCCACGATCCACCCCCACGCGGAGTCGGACCCAGCCCTTGTGGAGCCCGCCAAGCGCATGCGCCTGGAGAACAAGGAGTACCAGACGTCCCGGTTTCGCAGGCTCCACCTGGAGCTGGCCGCGCGGGAGGACGGCCTCCAGGTCTCGAGGGCGGTCATGTTCCCGCGCGTCAGGTACGACATCCCCATCTTCGCGCTGGACATGGTCAGCGTCAACGGCAGGGTCACCTTCGTGATCGTGGACTGCTCTCCCGTGACCCGTGATGGGGTCCTCCCGGAAGTCTACACGCAGGCCATGGCCCAGCTCAGGAGGAAGCACTTCGCGGAGGCGGATATGGCGCCGCTTCCGGAGTGGGCGGACCAGATCCTGTCGCCGCTGTGCGTCTGCCTCAGACCCCGGTCGGATGAGGACGTCAGCGCTTTCATCGGGTACTGCGCGGAGCTGCTGAACTTTCACATTGAGTGCTCGTCTTGCTTCTCGGCCTCGCGTGAGGAGTCCGCGATGACCGAGACGTACAGGGCGCACGAGCGGTACGCGAAGCACCAGTGGGGCAACCAGAAGACAAGGTCGGTCCTGGAGGCGTCCTTTGGCGCCACCTTCGCGGACTCTTACATGCGCCAAACCCTATTTGACGTTGAGCCCGGCCTGGGGTCGAGGCCGAGCGTGACGGACTTCGAGGACGAGGTGGTGCTGAACGGGGCGGTCCACCCCGTGTCGACGGGGCCGCTCGCCAGGGTGGACAGCGAGCTGAGGGGTGGGAGCATCTGGGTGCCAAAGGGAAACTGGACGCCGGGGGAGGAGGTGGCCATGCTAAGACTGCTCAACACCCACAACCACGCACCTTAACTCTTGTACTTTTCTTGGTGCTCTTGGTCTGTTTTGTCCCGTCCATGCTCTCAAACTTTCTCAGACTTTTCCCGCGAAAAGTTCGGTCTCTTCTTTCCGCCGAAAAATCCCCTCGGGAAATTCACAACATTGCGGAGTGGAAAACACGTCTTAGTTTCGGTGCGCGTGTGTTTCGCGGGAACGGAAGCGAGAAAACGAGAAGAACACGAGGGGAAGCAGGTCGTCTGAGAAGCAGAGACTGACCGGACTGAGTGAGCGGTTGGTTTGTGTACGGCCGGCGCGCGGAGGGAGCTAAGGTCGAGGAAGGGCGGGCTTTTGCGACGGAGACAGCCGCGCCGCGAGCGCACGTCGTACGGGGCCGAGCGCCGAGGCACACCGGTTCCCGGGGAGGCGAGCAAGACTCCGTCGCGAGCACGAGAAGATAGCACGAACAAACATGCGAGGGCGCAAGGAGCGGCAGGGCGGAGCGATTAAGGACCCGCGGATGCCCTCTCCGGGTGGCGGCCTGCAGGGCATCGCCTCGACGTCCTACAGCGACAGGTTCATCCCGACGCGGACGGCGTCAAGGCTGGACGCGCTGGACATGCGGACCATCAACAACAACGGCAACAGCCACGGCGGGCACATCCAGGGGGGAGGTTCCGGAGGGCAGGGCGGCCAGCACCAGAGCGGCGACAGGGACGAGAGCGCCCACGTCTACAATACGCTCCTCAAGCACGAGCTCTCCATGCCGCCCTCCCCACCGTCTCCCTTCGAGACCTCCCCGTTCTCCAACACCTCGGTGGCCGGCCTGCCCTTCACGAGGCGCTCCAGCCGCAAGATCGCGAGGAGCCCTTTCAAAGTCCTGGACGCCCCCGCGCTGGCCGACGACTTCTACCTGAACCTCGTGGACTGGTCGAGCCAAAACATCCTCGCCGTGGGGTTGGGCGCGTGCGTTTACCTGTGGAGCGCGTCCACGAGCAAGGTTACCACCCTGTGTGATTTGGGGCCGCAAGACTGCGTGTGCTCGGTGAGCTGGACCCAGCGGGGGACGTACCTGGCTGTCGGCACGAACCAGGGCGAGGTGCAGATCTGGGACGTGACGAAGAGCCGGTGCATTAGGACGGTGGAGGGGCACAGGTCCAGGGTGGGGTGCTTGGCTTGGAACTCACACACGCTGTCCTCCGGGAGCAGGGACAGGAACATCCTGCAGCACGACGTGAGGTCGCCGGAGCACTTCAACTCGAGGCTCGTCGGCCACCGGTCGGAGGTCTGCGGCCTCAAGTGGTCGCCGGATGGGAGGGAGCTCGCGTCTGGCGGGAACGACAACCAGCTCTTCATCTGGAACAATTCCTCCCTGACGCCAAGGCTCAGGTTTGTGGAGCACACCGCGGCAGTCAAGGCCATCGCCTGGTCGCCGCACCAGCACGGCCTGCTGGCGTCAGGTGGCGGAACCGCGGACCGGTGCATTCGCTTCTGGAACACCTCCACCAACACAGCGCTGCACGCCGTTGACACTGGGAGCCAGGTGTGCAACCTGATGTGGTCCAAGAACGTGAACGAGCTCGTGAGCACGCACGGGTACTCGCAGAACCAGATCATTGTGTGGAGGTATCCCTCCCTGACAAAGCTCACGACGCTGACGGGGCACACGCTGCGCGTCTTGTACTTGGCCATGTCCCCTGACGGGCAGACCATTGTAACCGGAGCCGGGGACGAGACGCTGAGGTTCTGGAACGTGTTCCCGAGCCAGAGGCTCCAGGGCAACGAGGACAGTTCGGCGTGGTCCTCCATCCACTCTTGCATCCGGTGAGGATACCAGGATAGATCTAGGGGAAAGAGAAGGAAAGAGAAGGAGAAAAAAAAATAACCTTCATCTACCAATCTACTTTAACCTTTCACTCAAGCCAAGGACGGGGGCCACAATTGCAACCCTACCCGGCTCTTTTTTCGGTATCGTACACACAAACAAATTTGGAGAGCAGAGGGAACGAAAATCAATCAGGGCGGCTTGCCAATGCAAGCTGTGAGGAGGGGAACCCCCCACTCATTCTTCTCGCCCCAGGCCCGTTCACCACTTCTTGTGGCCTCCCCCGCCGCCGTAGCCGCCGCCACCACCACCGAAGCGTCTTCCTCCTCCGCCACCGTAGCCCCTTCCTCCGCCGCCAAAGCGCCTTCCGCCACCGTAGCCGTAGCCCCTTCCGTACCTGCCGCCACCGCCACCGCCTCTGCACTGGTGGGCCATCTGCTGAAGCTCTGGTGAGATCTCCTGGTTGGCGTCTCTCATCACCTGGACCAGCTCCCTGGCGAGCTTGGAATTGTTCTGGGTCATGAATGAGTAGGAGGTTCCCTTAGCCCCAGCCCTGCCGGTACGGCCGATACGGTGGACGTAGTCCTCCACGGTGCCAGGGAAGGCAAAGTTGACGACGACGCCAATGTCCTTGACGTCTGTTGTTGTTTGAAAGTGAGGGGAGAGGTCATGCGCGTCAGTTCATGGGCTCCAGGTCAACTTACCGAATACAGCGCTCAGCTCATCACGAGAGTGAAGTGTTTCGCTTCCAAGAAAATTTAAGCCCTGCCAGGCAGACAAACAGACATATCTCAACATCCATGCGAGTCCCATGGTTCTTGACATATGTACCACACGAGCACATCCCAGTCCCAATCTGTTCTTCCGTGTAATTTGGGCGCGCTGCTCTCGGGCCTGTGAAAAAGAAAAAGTCCCCAAGACCGAAGAACCAGGCACCTGTACGTTGCCAGGATGAAAAAGAATAGGATGTGCTCCGCATAGTTCCACCATATTTGGCCAGCAGGGCCTCAAAATCTCACGAAAAGAAGTAGGGCAGGGGGGGTTGCGCCTAGCAAACAAAGCGCCTTCACGCCTCTACTTCTTTCCCCAGCCAAACTTCCACACTTCATTCTGATGAAGAGCCCGAGCCGCCTGCACTCGGGGTCTTGTTGCAAAAGGGGTTCGGGATGTTGTGCGGGAAAGAGCATTACCGATTCCACGCGACGCGACGTCGGTCGCCACTAGGATTGGGTGCCTGCCCTGCTTGAACTCAGCGAGCACCCAGTCCCTCTCTCCCTGGCTCTTGTCTCCATGAATGGAGAGTGCAGGCCAGCTCTCGGTCCTCAGGTCCCTGGTTATCTGGTCGGCGTTCCTCTTGGTGTCCACGAAGATCATCACCTTCTTCTTGTCAGGGCCGTTCATCTCCTTCTCAAGGATGCCAATCAGCTTCTTGTACTTGTCGTACTCCTGGCACATCTCCACGTGCTGCTTGATGTTCGGGTTGGCCCTGAGCTCCTGGCTCCCGATCGTGACCTTGTATGGGTTGGTCAGGTAGGCCGCGGCGATTCCCGCAACCTCCTTGGGCCATGTCGCACTCCACAACAAGGTCTGCCTGTCAGGCCTGATCTGCGAGAGGATGGTCTTGATCTGGGGCTCAAACCCCATGTCCAGCATCCTGTCGGCCTCGTCCAGCACGAGGTACGTCACCCTCCTCAGGTTGGTGGCGCCCATGTTCAGGAGGTCCAGCAGCCTTCCAGGGGTGGCAATGCAGATCTCCACGCCACGCCTGAGCTTGTTGATCTGTGGTCCCTTGGAGGCGCCGCCGTAAACGCAGCAGGACTGGATCCTGCTCGAGTAACCGAACTTCTTGGACTCCTGCTCGATCTGCTGGGCGAGCTCCCTGGTGGGCGCCAGCACCAGAACGATGGGGCCATCCCCGCGCTGCAGGTACGGCTGGGCGTTGATGTGCACAATGGCGGGGAGGAGGAAGGAGGCGGTCTTTCCGGAACCGGTCTCCGCGAGGCCGATCATGTCGCGCCCCTTGAGCGCCATGGGCCAGCCCTGGGCCTGGATGGGCGTGGGCTTCTCGTACCCGGCCTTCTGGATCTCCTTCAGGACGTAGTCCGGGAAGGAGGCCTCCTCGAAGCTCGTCACGGGCTTGGGGATGTCCGTTCCCTCGATGGTCATCTCGTTCTCCTTGCGGAAGGCCATGACGTCCGCCTCGGAGCGCGCGACCACGTTGGGGTGCTCGACGTAAAAGTCCTTGGTGAACTCCGTCAGGTCCTTGGACCAGTCCTGCTTCTGCAGCTGCAAGTTGTCGAGCTGGTCGCCCCCTCCGAAGCCTCCTCCCCCTCCGTACCCACCCCCTCCGTACCCACCGCCGCCACCACCATAGCCTCCGCCTCCGTAGCCGCTCATGCCGTCTCTCTCTCTCTCTCTCTCTCTCTCTGTCTTCGCCTCGCGCGCGCTCTCCTCG
>Ga0160423_10002650_pt1 | contig 14912 bp, 16 predicted proteins | sample CRUFie14St8metaG_FD_108191 | JGI IMG/M metagenome (GOLD analysis project Ga0160423, IMG submission 108191) | Marine microbial communities from the Costa Rica Dome - CRUD Field 142mm St8 metaG | ecosystem: Environmental > Aquatic > Marine > Oceanic > Photic zone | place: Costa Rica: the Eastern...
AACGTCAGATACCAATAACAAAGCACCTCTAGCGATTTCATTATAGTGTCCTCCTATAAAAATAGTGGCTACTTCCATATCAATCCCTATAGCGGTAGATTTCTTAAGTCTCTTCATAAAGGCTTTATCGTGTTCCCACAGTCTACGGTTAGTCGTAAATATAACCCCTGTTCTGTAGTCTTCACCTGCTTCTTTAATCTTTTCTGAGACAAACTTATGCAATTTGAATGATGGTAATGCAGGTACTTCAGGAGGGAAATAGTCGTTTGTAGTACCCTCACCTCTTATAGCAGCTATTGGTAAAATAAAATTTCCAATCTCTGATGCTTCTTTCAGACCCCCACATTTTCCTAAAAAGAGCACCCCTTTTGGGTTTTTTGCGGACAATAAATCCATTATTAAAGCTGCATTTGGAGAACCAATGCCAAAATTTATTATGCTTAAGCCGTCATTATTAGTGGAACTTTGCATTGCACCGCCCTCTCCCTTAATTTCGCAATTAAATTTTGCAGCAAATGCCTCTACATAGTTTTTAAAGTTTGTCAGAAGAATATAATCACCAAGCTCATCAATTTGTGAGCCTGTGTATCTTGGTAGCCAGTCTTTGGCTATTGTTATCTTATCTACCATAAAATTGGTGATGCATATTAGCAGATTTAGCTAAAAATAGAAAATTATTTGAATTCTTTGATGCTTGGACAAGTACAAACCAAATTTCTGTCACCGTAGACATTATCAACCCTTCCTATCGGTGGCCAGTATTTTTGATGCTTTGTTTGGTTGTTAGGATAATAAGCAAGTTTTTTGGCATAAGGATAGTTCCATTCTTCTATCAGACTATCTACGCAGTGAGGTGCATTTTTTAGAGGATTATTTGTAGGATCGAACTCTCCGTTCTCTATTTTCTTTATTTCATCCCTTATTCCGATCATCGCATCACAAAATCTGTTCAATTCTTCTAGTGACTCACTTTCTGTTGGTTCAATCATTAAAGTTCCAGCAACTGGCCATGACATTGTTGGTGCATGAAATCCGTAATCAATTAATCTTTTAGCGATATCCTCAGCTTCAATACCACATGATTCTTTATAGGGTCTAACATCTAAAATACACTCATGTGCGACGAGATTATTCTTTCCTGTGTAAAGTATATCGAAGTGATCCTTCAATCTATTAGAAATGTAGTTAGTGCTTAGAATAGCTACTTGGGTTGCTTTTCTGAGCGACTCTTGTCCCATCATTGCGATATACATCCAGCTAATAGGCAGAATGCTTGCACTTCCATGGCTTGTACCTGAAATAGCATATTCATCCTCATTTAATTTCAGGGGATCTGCTGGAAGATAAGGCACAAGTTTATCGACCACTCCTATTGGCCCTACTCCTGGTCCTCCACCTCCGTGTGGAATACAAAAAGTTTTATGTAAATTAAGATGTGATACATCACCACCAAATTCACCTGGATAACACATTCCAACCATTGCGTTGAAATTAGCACCATCGATATAGATAAAACCGCCATGACCATGTATCAGCTCACATACTTCTTTTACATGCTCTTCAAATACACCATGTGTTGATGGATAAGTAATCATCATGGCAGCTATTTTCTTTCCATGCACATCAGCCTTTTTTCTTAAATCAACCATATCAATATCACCATTTTCATCGCAATCAATAACTACGACTTCATAACCAACCATCTGTGCAGATGCTGGGTTAGTGCCATGGGCTGATTCTGGTATCAGACATATGTTTCGATCTAAGTCATTCTGAGCCTTGTGATAACTATCAATGGCAAGCAAACCGGCATATTCGCCTTGAGAGCCAGCATTAGGCTGTAGAGAAATAGCTTTATAACCTGTAATTTTGGCTAACCAGTCTTCGAGGTCATTAATGATTTGCTTATATCCTATAGCCTGATCCTCGGGTACTAGGGGATGAACATTTGCGAAACCATTCCAACCAACGGGAATCATCTCTGATGTTGCATTCAATTTCATCGTGCATGAGCCTAAAGGAATCATCGAACGATCCAGAGCAATATCTTTGTCTGATAAGCTTCTTATATATCTCAGTAGTTGCGTTTCTGAGTGGTGTGAATTAAAGACTTCATGAGTAAGGTATAGTGATGTTCTGTTATGTTGATCATCCCAAGATAATTCAATTTTTTGATCTCCTTCTGCTCTCTTTGGAAAAAGATTGATGAGACTTTCAATATCTTCATCAGATGTAGTTTCATCTATGCTGATTCCTATTTCAGAATCAGAAATTTTTCTTAAGTTTATTTTTTGACTGCGTGCATTTTTGTGGAAGTTTTCTGCATTTTCAACTTCAATCACGATCGTATCAAAGAAAGTTTTATTTTTAATGAGATACCCATTATCAAGAATTTTCTGAGCAAGATTTTTAGTCAAATTATTAACTCTAGTAGCAATTTTTCTCAAGCCATGAGGTCCGTGGTAAATCGCATAAAAACTAGACATTATCGCCAACAATGCTTGAGCGGTGCATATATTACTGGTGGCTTTTTCTCTCCTGATATGCTGTTCTCGAGTTTGTAGTGCTAGTCTGTAACAAGGTCTGCCTTGTTGATCTTGAGTCAAACCAATCAATCTGCCAGGTAAAGACCTCTTATAACTATCTTTCACTGCCATGAATCCTGCATGAGGACCGCCATAGCCCATTGGTACACCAAATCTCTGTGCTGAACCTACTACGATATCTGCTCCGAATTCACCAGGTGATTTAAGCAAAGTTAGTGCTAATAAATCTGTGCCAACGATGAATAAACCTCCGTTGCTTTGAATGTGTTCTATATCATTGCTTAAGTCATCAATTGAACCACTTGCCCTTGGATATTGAAAATAACAACCAAAATAATCTCCATCTTTAATCGCTTCTCCAACAACTATATTTATGCCCAGTGGTTTTGCCCTGCTCTTCATTATTGATATTGTTTGAGGGAAACAATCTTCATGAATAAAAAATTTATTTGATTTTGATTTCGAGACCCTATTGGCTAACATCATTGCTTCTGCAGCTGCAGTCGGCTCATCTAGCAAAGAAGCATTTGATATATCCATTCCAGTTAGATCGGAAATCATAGTTTGATAGTTCATCAGAGCTTCAAGTCTGCCTTGGGCTATTTCTGGCTGGTAAGGCGTATAAGATGTATACCAACCTGGATTTTCAAAAACGTTTCTTTTTATTACTGTTGGGACTTCACAATTATAAAAACCTTGACCGATATAGGTTTTGAAGACTTTATTTAATTTAGAAATCGATTTTAGTTTCTTTAGCGCAGATGCTTCATCAAGAGGTTTTGGAAGATCAAGAGATTTTAAGTCATATATAGATTCTGGCATTAATGCTGTCAGAAATGCATCCATATCTTCATAGCCCAAATCATGAAGGATGTGGTCAATATCTGCAGTTGATAAACCTATATGTCTACCAGAAAATTCTTTTGATCTATCTGTCATTTTTATGGAAGGCTTTAACCTTCACTAGCACTTTCATATGCAGTGGCATCTAAAAGTTCATTCATTTCAGTTATATCTTGAGGCTGAATCTTAAAAAACCAACCATCTTCATATGGAGAAGAGTTAATTATTTCAGGATTATCAATCAGTGCTTCGTTAACTTCTGTTATTTGACCTGTAACTGGAGAATAAACATCTGATGCTGCCTTCACAGACTCAACGATTGCTATATCACCACTTTTGGAAATATCTTTACCAATTTCAGGCAATTCAACAAAAACAATGTCTCCCAAAAGCTCTTGAGCATGATCGGAAATTCCGACTGTTACAGTTCCATCATCTTCGAGTCTTGCCCACTCATGTGATTCTAGAAATTTTAGGTTACTAGGTATTTCTGCCATTGATTTATTTTAAATATTTTAAAAAATTTGTCTCACAAAATTCTAAATTAATTTCTTTATCTCTCAACTTTGCAATTCCATGACTAGGATGATTAGCGTCTATTCTGCAGAAACCTATATTTTTTTTAAAAGTTGGGCTCCATGTACCGCTTGTTACAACACCATCACCGCCGTTAAAAGTAATTTTCGAACCTGCTCTTAATACACCTCTTTCATTAGTAAAGAAGCCACATAATATTTGTTTGGGTTTTGATAGGGTTTTTAATGCCTCTGCACCTATGAAGTTCCGATTTTTATTGTTTGTATCAACCGTCCAGGATAAGTTTGAATCGAATGGATTATTGGAAACAGTCATATCTGAACCATAAAGATTTAGTCCAGCTTCAAGCCTAAGCGTATCTCTTGCGGCAAGGCCAATTGGTTGAACTCCCTCTTCAATCAGACCATGCCACAATTTTTTTCCAACTTCTTGATCAGAAATAAGTTCGAATCCAACTTCACCAGTATATCCAGTTCTGGCAATCATTAAGTCATTACTTTGATGCAATTCAAAATTACCTAGTTCCAAATCATAGAGATTTTTTATTATCTGTTGTGACTTAGGTCCTTGGAGAGCAATTATGGATGCCTCAGAATGAAACATTACCTCCACTGAAAAGTTAGCTGCAATTTCTTTAAACCATTCAAAGTTTTGCTCACGAGTTGCGCAATTTGAGATTATGCGATATTTCTCATCGCCAAGATGGTAAACAATGAGATCATCCAGAATCCCGCCTGCATTATTAAGTAAAGGCGAATAAAGGGCGCGTTTATTAGGTAATATTTTTGCAATGTCATTTGGCAGCAAATGTTGTAAAAAACTTGTTTGATTCTTGCCATGGAAGTCAAATACAGCCATATGTGACACATCAAAAATACCAACATCTGATCTGACTAAATTATGTTCATTAATTTGAGACCCATAATTTACTGGCATATGCCAACCAGCAAAATCGACCATTGAACCTCCGTTTTCAGAATGAAAAGAATTTAAGTAGGTTTTTTTCATCTATGTGCTGTAAATTCGATTTCTACCGAAGCGTCAAATGGAAGCCCTGCAACAGCAAAAGTTGTCCTAATGGGGAGGGGTTTTTGAAAGTATTGAAGATAGATCTCATTCAATTTTGGCATATCTGAGATGTCTTTTAGCAGTATCTTTGCCTTGACTACATTACTTAAATTGAGCTCAAAAAATTTTAATGACTCTTCAAGATTTTTAAAGATTTGATGTAATTCCGCTTCGAATCCACCGGGTACAACACCATCTTCTGTATTGCCTAGCATGCCAGAGAATTCAATTAAATCCCCTACTTCTATAGCATCTGAGTATGGTGTACCAAATTTTTCTGTATTAAGTGTTTTATATTTCATAAAAATAGTGAAAATTAATATTAGTTATTGTACAGTACGCACTTATGGCAGCAAACAAACAACAGAAAGTGTATCTGATTCCTGAAGGTGAAACTAGGGATAGTCATACATATCATTACACAGTTGTGAAAACTAAAAAGTTTATTCAAGAGAATGAGAAACTGAAAATCAAAAAATTTAACCCTGTTAAAAGAAAACATGAGTGGTTTGTCGAAGCAAAACTGCCACCTCACAGCAAAAACTAGAAAGTTTTAAATCAATCCCTATATATAGTTTATGAACAGAATCAACCGTTTATTCGGCTATTTAGAAGACATCATATTATCAATTATTGCGATAATGACTCTTGGCGCTGTAGGTTTCGAGCTCTTAGAGATTTATGAAAGAGGCTCAATTGGGTTAGCTGATCTACTTTTGATGTTCATTTATGCTGAGGTTCTCGGTATGGTAGCGATTTACTTCAGGAGTCACGTTTTGCCAGTTATTTATCCTTTGTTCATTGGTATCACAGCTCTAGCGAGATTGATTGTTCTTCAAGGAAAGGATTCTATGCCTGAACAGTTGGTTTTTGAGGCTGGATCGATTCTCCTATTAAGTTTCGCAGCACTTTTACTCAAAGACGTAAAAGTTAATCTTACTCACACCAAAAAATAATTTAAACTAGAATCAACAGGAGAAAGTATGAGGTTGATTCTACTATTTATTTCTTTTTCATTATTTGCTGATTTGAGCAGCAATATTGAAGCAAACAAAACAAAATTTGAAAACATTGCTCTAGAGATTTGGGATTTTGCAGAGATGGGTTATCTAGAAGAAAAAAGTTCTAAACTTTTGCAAGAAACACTGATTGAAGCAGGTTTTACAGTTAAAACTGGTATTGCTGGCATTCCAACAGCCTTTGTTGCTGAGTACAACAATAATGGTCCTATCATTGGAATACTTGCTGAATTTGATGCCCTTCCCGGCTTATCACAAAACAATACACCATTTAGGGAAAGTTTGGGTGGCGATGCTGGACATGCATGTGGACATCATCTATTTGCAGCTGGCTCAACTCAAGCTGCAGTAGCATTGAAATATTGGCTAGAGAGCACAAAAACACCTGGCACAATAAGACTTTACGGTACACCTGCTGAAGAAGGAGGAAGCGGAAAAGTTTACATAGCTAGGGATGGTTATTTCGATGACGTAGACATAGTTCTGCACTGGCATCCTGATAGTTCAAATAGAGCTCATTTCAGTAGTTCGAATGGCAATAAATCAGCTAAATTTAAGTTCAAAGGCATATCTGCGCATGCAGCCGGAGCGCCACAGAATGGAAGATCAGCTTTAGATGGTGTTGAAGCTATGAACATGATGGTAAATATGCTCAGAGAACATATGGATGAAGAAGCAAGAATACATTACGTCATTACAAAAGGTGGTCTAGCTCCTAATGTAGTGCCGGAAGAAGCTGAAGTATATTACTATGTCCGACACCCAAATGTTGAGGGTGTTAAGGAGCTTTTCGAAAGAGTTGTTAAAACTGCTCAAGGTGCAGCTGAAGGCACGGAAACCACAATGACTTACGAAGTGATGCATGGAAATTATCCATTAATGCCGAACGAAACGCTTTCAAAAATTGTTGATATAGAACTTAATAAGCTGGGTGGAATTTCATATGATGCAACGGAGATGGCTTTTGCGAAAAGAATCTTCAAAACATTGCTCAATCCAAATGCTGAAATAGGAGATCAAGAGAAAATCTTGCCATTGGCTTATACGCAATCAAAAGGTTCAACTGACGTTGGAGATGTTTCTTGGAAAGTTCCTACTACAGGGGTAAGGATAGCTACATGGGTTCCAGGAACTTCTGCCCATTCTTGGCAGGCTGTCGCTGCCGGCGGAACAACAATTGGAACAAAAGGTTCCACTCTGGCAGCAAAAGCACTTGCTAATACAGCTGTTCAATTATTTGAGAATCCAGCACTAATTGCTGATGCATGGGCAGAGCATAAAGTGAATGTTGGTGATCACGAATATAGTGCACTGCTTGAAGATAGGAGTCCTCCTCTAGATTATCGAAAATGATTGTAAGTGGTAGATGCCAATGTTCTCAAGTTGAATATAAATTCGACACTGAGGATATAATTTCAGCCCATCATTGTCATTGTAAAGACTGTCAGAGATCAACCGGTAGCGGTAAAGCTACGATAATTTATATTGCTAACAAAAATCTTAAGCTTAATGGAGAGCTAAAATTCTATGGCAAGAAAGGAACTACTGGCATGACAGTGAAACGAGGCTTTTGTGAAAACTGCGGCTCAGGAGTCATGAGTTACCCTAGAGAAATACCATTATTAAGATTTATTAAAGCTGGCACTTTAGATGATTCTAGTTGGTTGAAGATAGACTCAAACTTCTTTACTAAGTCAGCTAGAGATTGGGACGCACCAAATAAAGATATTAAATGTTATGAGGGAAATCCTGACATTATGACTAATATTAAGAGCGTGATTAAAGCCTTATGAAAAAACTAATAGCGATACTTCTAATAATTTTGACTTAGATTTGAGTTTCTCTTTTTCAGCTTGAATTAAATTCTTGTTAAGCAAAGCTTGAAACAATTTAATTCAATAGGACTATAGAGATATTGAGAAAAGAAGCAAAGCTTATCCATAATAAATAAGGCAAATACATTACAAAATCAAACCAACTTTTCTGTGACTTAAATATCAGCATTATTTTGATATTTACCATTATCAAAGCAAAAATATTAGCAAAAGCTATTTCAGGTTGTTGTAAGGAAAAAAACAACCAAGGCCAAATACAATTCAAACAAAGTTGAATTAAATACCATTTGTAAATGACCTGTGCTTGCCTAAAACTCACTATAGCCATTAAAAAATAAAGGATTGGCCAAACAATACCAAAAAGGTAATTGGGTGGATTTAAATTTGATTTTTGCAGGTTCTCGTACCAATTCCAATCAGTATTAAGGTTCGCACTTGCACCTATCCAAGCTGCTAAAAATGTTGCAAGAACAAGTAAAATTTTTAGAGGAAGCTGATTATTCAATAATTTTTCCATTGATGTCATATTGTCTAAAGAAGTTCCAAATTATCTCAGCTGCAACAATATCATTGCCATTACTATATCTTGGCCACTCGTGACCCATGTTTGACATCAAATAGAGCGTTACTTCAACATCATCAAGACACTGATCATAATTAAATAAAAATCCACCGTCTCCATCATTATTAACATCAGATAAAATGCTGATATCTTCATTTTGACAATTATTATATTCTTCCCAATATTCCATTACATCTGGGATTGATCTTGATCGCCAGTTGCCATAGTAAGGAACGACAGTATCAACATCGCCATGTATTTGCATTACCGCAGTAGGATGATTTGGACTACATGAATTGTAGGTTTCAGGTGTCATAGAGCCTGTTACTGAGGCTACGGATGCAATTTTACTGCTTAGATTGCATGCTAGGTGGTAGCTCATATAGCCTCCATTAGACATACCCGTAGAATAAACTCGAGATCTATCAATTTTAAATTCAGAATATGCCCAATCAATTAAGCTTGAAATAAAATCAACATCATCAGTTGGGCTGCCATATGTCCATCCACCGACATTCCAATGTGTTTCACCGGTTGAGGGTAAAATTGTGCCCTGAGGGTATATCGCGATAAATTTATCTCTATCAGCAAGAGTCTGAAAACCAGAATAGCCCATATTCCAAAGTGCCCTACTAGTATATCCATGTAAGCTAAAAAGTAGTGGTACCTGTGAGTTAGACAAATCCATACCATTTGGCAAATATACATAAAATTCTCTATCAACATTCTGTCTTTTAGTAGTGCAATAAAGAGTATTTGCATAGCCTGACTGTGCGCATACTGGAGCTGAATTTACAGGTGGCGGTGGCGGTGGTGTGTACACAGGAGTTGGTTCATCGAGAGATGACCCTCCTCCTCCACATCCACTCAATAAAAATAAAAGTGCTGTGACAAGAAATTTATATTTATTCTTCAATAAGCCCATTTAAATTAAATTTTTGCATGAATTCCCAAATAGTTGAAGCCGCATCGATATCATCATCAAATCCCAAGCCATCTCTGTTTGGCCATTCATGATCAAAACCGTCTAGACGGTAAAAAGAAAGTTCTACATTAGCATTGCAATCAGTCCTTATTTCATTTGACCAAGCATAACCGTCCCCGTTTGCATCAATCCCATCCGCAATAATGGTACTGGCACATTGATTATGGTTGCTCCAATAATCTAAGACATTGTTAAAACCAACAGCGTACTCATTACCAGAAATTGGAATAGCTGAATCAGCTGAGCCATGAATATGAATTATTGGCAGCGGTCTTTGTGGCGTACAGTTGTCATATTCTTCTGTATACATCAAACCAGCAACTGGACCAAATGCAGCTACCTTATCGCTTAAATAACACGCTAGGCTATAAATCATGAAGCCACCATTTGAAAAGCCTGAAGCATAGATTCTGGACGCATCGACATAAAAATCATTAACTAAATTATCAATTAATTCAGATATAAATTCGACATCACAAACTGCCTCCGTATTGCATCCTATTCCGGTAAACCAGCCCGTTGAGCCTTTATTTTCTGCTACAGTGCCTTGAGGATATATTGCAATGAAATTTTCATCCTCTGATAATTCTCTAAAACCTGTATATTCCATTTCATACTCTGCATATCCATCACCACCATGAAAATTTATTACTGCTGGAGAGGTAATTTCAGTTTCGTTTAACAAGCTGTCAGGAATATAGATAAAAAACTCTCTCTGAAGACCACCAGAATCCATAGTGCAATATTTTGTATTTCCTGAATTATCATAATCACTGCAGCTTGTAGGGCCAGGCGCAGGCGTTGGTGCAGGCGTTGGTGCAGGCGTTGGTACAGGCGTTGGTGCAGGTGTTGGAATTGGAGCTGGTTCAGAGCCACTACCGCCACCGCCACAAGCAGTTAGCATTATTAAACTTATGCCTACAAAAAAGTTTTTAATACTAATCTTCATCAATCAATCGGTAGATAAACCACTGTATTTGTACTCAAAATCATAATAAATATTAAACAAGTAACAATAGGCCCTAAATAAACTCTACCAGTCATTTGAAAAAATATTCTATTGAAATATGGCAATATGAACATAATAGGAACTATTCCAAAGAGCAGATTTACACTTAGCCAGTTATCAGTCCAATAGACAGTACCAGACAAAGCAAAAACAACGTATTGAATAATTATGATTAGGAAAAGTCCTGCAGAATTAGCAAAACCAGCAATTAGTCTTGAAAGCCACTCTGCTTGACCAGCAAACCTCATGGCACCATTTACTCTCAATGAATTTGAGAAAAAAAAGATAAAGAAGAATGGAAAATACATCGCAAGCACCATAAGCATTTCTGGTTGAAAAATTCTTACCCCCATAAACCAAAATCTATAATCAATATGAAATAGAAAATAAATCAGATAAAGAATCAGGTAGTAGCATAGGAAAATTATTACTCCTAAAGCGAATGTTTTGAGAGCTTCCGATAGAGTAATCCTTAAACCCCATGATTCCATTTGAACGCCATGTTTTTTTCCTACTAAGTTATAAGAAGCAAAAAATAACATTAACCCTACTGTCCCATTCAGTACGGCCCATAGCATTACCGGATTATTCATTCTTTGCGGGAAGAACCAAGTTAGTTTTCTTTGAGCAGCATCGGGAAACAATTCTTTTGCTATATCAACCATGGGTATAAATGTGAGACATGCAATTCCAGCACTTACGATAAAGACAAACCAGAAAACCAATTTCCCTAGATTGCTTTGAACCGGTAATGGCTGAGGTACTGGTTTTATTAGTTCACGAAATATTTCGGTATTTAGTAATGCTTGTGACAAAGGAATAATCATTATGAAAGCAACAATCATGTTGATTAAAGTGAAAAGCTCCTTCCATTGCCAAATTTGATTTGCAGTATCTAGCTTTATCGGGGAATCAAAAACTGTATCAAAATAAGATAGTTGGTTGGCTGTAGCTTCTGAATTATAGGGTTGAAATGGATGTAAAAGTTTTTCATTAAAAATTACTCGAAGAGTATTATTCTGACCATCACCATAATATTTTCCTAATTCGACTTTATCGATTACATCTTCAAGCCTGAGAATGCTATTAACTGTTCTAAGTGCTTCAGGAGCTATTGTCATATCTGCAGCTTCCCAACCACTCAAGTCATTTCTAAATGCTCCTTCATCATAAAGTGCATAACTCACGCCTACGTTTGATTTAACATCCTTTAAAACTCTATCTGTTAATGTCAGGACATAACCAGAAACATATACAGAATGTAATTTACTCGGTGTATTTTTTTCCTTTGCTTCTTTACCAAAAAAATTAGCTCCTCTTATCGCGGCATTACCACCCATCGAATGACCAGTTGAGCCCATAAGATTCTTGTTGATGTAAGGATATTCTTCTGATTCATGAATATGATTTATCAGAGAAAACATGCCATAACCCTCTGTCGTCGCAGCACGTGTGCTCAAAGATGAACTTGATAAACCTTGGGCATATGGATCTATTAATGCAACGACATGACCTCTTCTGGATAATTCAATTGCAATATTTGATAATGCTTCTTTGGAGCGCTGAAAGCCGGGTATTATTGCTATGAATGGAGCTTTATTATCAACTGTTGCTGTTTTTGGTTTGTAAAGATCGTAATAAATATACTGGCCGTTAACAGTATCAAGTTTTTCTAAAGTAATTGAGACTTTACCAAAATTAGATTGAACGATTGAGGCAAAAAAACTGCTAATGAATAAGATTATTAAGCAGCTTTTTAAATTCATTTGAATACTATAAATGAAAACTCCGAGCTCAAAAGAGATCGGAGTTATTTAATAGATTATATTAATTATGAACTTGGTACCCGTACCACGTAGAAGATGTATCACATGACATATGATTCCATCTTTCACGTTCAGCCGCTGTACCATAAGATTTATCCCAAAAAATATCTATATTTGCACCTCGTGCTGCAATTCCAGGATGTGCTGCACTTATCCAAAAGTCAGGTGTATCTCCTCTATCAGAACCAGAGCTCGGATAGATATATCTATATCCGCCTTCTGCTCCATTTGCATAATGCTCCATTGAAAACTCAGCTTGAGCTTTTCTCATGGCAACAGGATCTGCACCTTCTTTATACTTACAAGGCCAATAATCTACTGTAAAAAAGTCATAAGGCTCATCTGATGTGCCAGGACCAACTCTTTGAAATGCTTCAGATCGATTTTCGCAAATCATTGGGCTTTCAGGCATTCTTTTATCATCATTTATCATATTCCAGATATCTACTTGAAACCTGCTAAGCGCTGTCATTGATGGAGCATGTGTGACAAAAAACATATCATCTCCACCACGCATTTCCTCATTCGTATTCCATGGAAAAAGCATCACCGCACTAACTTCATCATCAAGCATTTCTGCATGATTTTTATAGGCTGGCAGCCATTTTTCCCACATTCTTCTTGCTTTATCATCAGAAAGCTCCTCGTCTACACTGCAATATAAATAACTTGCATAAACTTCTTCATACATTTCATCGTGATTATCACTAAATGCAAAGAAGCTTATTAATGCTAATAATAATATTCTCATTTCTCCTCCTATTATTAATCCTCGAAATCACTTCGGACTGTTTGGTGTACACCACCATATGCTGCTGATGAATAATGTTGTGATCTTAAGACCCAATTTCCATCTTCTTTTACCCAAGTTGTGGTAACACGAGTTCTATAAGGTTGATCATTTTCACCTACAACACCTTCGTAATAAAATCTGACAAGATAAGCATCCTCAGTAAGCATTGTTGCTTCTGGAAAATAAACTGAATTTAGACCATCAGGATAATTCTTCATATAGCCAGCAACTGTACTTACAACGCATGCCTTATGAAAACTACCATCAGAGTTTGTACTACAAACTCCATTTTTGCTTTCCATTGCAACCATAGTTTTAAAATCTCGGTCAATCCTTGCTTCATAATACTTTTCTACAGCAGTAAGTACTGCAACTTCATCAGCATGATCATCTGCTGATGCGTAAATAGTAAAAATCATTAAAAATGAAAAAATATATTTCATCACTCTCTCCTTTTAAATATCAACTACCTCTTTCTTAAATAAAGCAGTTTCAGCTAATAAATCACTTTGGTATTCTTGAAAAAAGATAATTTTGTTATCTTTAAGCTTCATAACCATAGCGTATCTATTGTTATATTCTCCGTTAGCAGCCATTGCCTTGCCCTCAAAGGTTGTTACAACCCACTCATTATCTGCCATTTGATTAACTTTATTGATTTCAATTCCATTAGGCAAAACTTCTGGAATTACACTCATAAACCAATCGGACTCGAAGGTTTCTCTATTGTATTTTTTGCAAATAGTACAAATTCCCATGAATTCAAATTCTAAATCTTCATGCAAGGTATCCAGTGCAACCTGATAATTTTCAGTCAAAATATTATCCCAAAAAGTGTTCACAACTTTAAGGTTCATCTCCCTTTGAGACATATTGTTGTCAGCACAAGATGTTAGAAAGAATATTGATAGAATTGTTAAAAATGTTAAAAATTTATTCATAAAATTCTCCAATATTATTTATAGCACACTAGTAATAATTTAATAGAGACAAACTTGTTAAATATAAAAAAAAAGAGGCACAAATGTGCCTCTTATAAATTAGTTTCAATTAAGTTAATAAATACAGAGTCTGCGTTGGACTGTTAACTCATTATTTTTGTTATACATGCCTACATAAGCATCATACTCAGCTTGAGCTTTCTTAGCTTCAGCCTCACTTTGGTTTTCTCTCATTTCTTGCCATTTGGCCCAGGATTCTTGGCTCCCAATAACCATTGTTGACAGTCTATAAAGCTTTTCTGATACATTCCCTTCACTATCTCTTCTGTATTGCATCATAGGCGCTACAACGATATCAGAACCTCTATCTTTATAGAATTTTTGATGCATTCGAGCTGCCTTTAACCAACCATCAGCAGAGCCAGTAAGTTTTGCAACATAATAATTTGCTATTTTCCCTTTGCAATCAGATAAGTCTGTTGAAAGTTTATGATTATCACCAAACGTGAAAAACGAAATAAAAATTAAAAGTAATATTCTCATATTTTCTCCTACCAACCGCAGCTTCTATTCTTATTTTGCTCATCTAACCATGCTTTTAAAGGAGCATAGTAATTAAGCATCGAAGTGCCATTTAGTTCTCTTGTACCAATCATGCTTTCTAGCGCATCCTGCCAAGGCTTACTTTGCCCAAACGCAAGCATAGTCCTTAATTTTTCTCCAGCAAGTTCATTTCCATAAATAGAGCATTCATGCAAAGGCCCATCGAAGCCCATTGTTTTACATAAGGATTCATGAAATTGATATTGAAGAATCCTTGCTAAGTAATATCTGGTATATGGTGTATTTCCTGGTACGTGATATTTTGCACCAGGATCAAATGCATCTGCAGGTCTTTCATTTGGAGAACCAACTCCTTGATATTTTTCTCTTAATTCCCACCAATAA
>Ga0160423_10002651_pt1 | contig 14901 bp, 21 predicted proteins | sample CRUFie14St8metaG_FD_108191 | JGI IMG/M metagenome (GOLD analysis project Ga0160423, IMG submission 108191) | Marine microbial communities from the Costa Rica Dome - CRUD Field 142mm St8 metaG | ecosystem: Environmental > Aquatic > Marine > Oceanic > Photic zone | place: Costa Rica: the Eastern...
AAAGAGATTTAAATGATCTTGGTTTATTATACGAAGGGTTGCAAAAACTCGATGATGACCGTATTGATATCGTAGGCGAACCTGGTGAAAATTATTTTAGAAATCTTAATAGGGATAGACTTTTAAGAACCGGTAAATACGATATTCAGCAAGAACATGGTGATGGTAGAATTTTGTTTGTTAAAAAAATAAACGGTATTCCGGGTAGAGTTTTAATGCACCCCGACGGTAATGTTACTACTCAAGGTAAACATAAAACATTTAAACAGTTTTTAGGCTTGTTAAAATTTTTATCACAAAAAGATATGGAAGGTCAGTTATTTCCTGATGAAGATGAACAATCAAGTGCATTTGGTCAAGAATTAGCTGATAAAGACGAAGATGAAGACCCAGTTTTAAATTTAAAAGATAATTTCAATTATGAAGATGAAGAAAATATTCAAGAAGTGGTAGCTCCTCTTGTAGCTGCTGGTGGTGCAGCTGCTCGTATGGCAGCTCCTGTTGCGAAAATGGGTGCTCAATTGGTAGGAAAAGGAGCCCAAGCAGCTGCTAATGTAGCTAAGCCGTTAGCACAGAAAGCTGCAGCAGTTGCTAAACCTATTGCACAAAAAGCAGCTGGTATGGTTCAACAAGGAGCTCAAAAAGCCGGTCAAGCTGTACAACAAGGCGTACAAAAAGCCGGTCAAGCTGCTCAAAGAGGTATTCAGTCAGGAGCAGCTCAAGCTACTAAAGCAATGATGCAAGATCCTACAATGTTAATGCAACTTGCGGCTCAACAACAGCAACAACAACCTGCAATGCAGCAACAACAACCTGCAATGCAGCAACAACAACCGGTTTACCAGTCAAATGAAGAGGAAAGTATTGAAGGTAAAATAGTATCATTTACTACTAAACCTTCTTTAGACCAAATAGGAGCTGGTATCGGTATTGAAACCTATAAAGGTAAAGTAGTTCAAGATTTAGGCGATTCAGTTTTAATGGATTTAGGAGTTGGGTTAGCTGAAATACCTAAAGATCAATTAGATATAGGTGAGGAAGACGCAGAAGATCTTGGTCCTAATCAGCAACCCGAAAGTTGGGGTGACGAAGCTATGGGTTCCGAAGAGCCTGGTCAAACATCACAAAGATTTGCTCAAGATACCCCGGACGATCCTGCATCAGGAGGTGGTCCTCATATTGATGACCCCGATGAACAAGAAGAAGATGACATGGATTTAGAAAAAGCTATTAATGTTATCAATAAACATTTAAAAGCTAGAGTACACGGCGACGAATCACACGCTAGTAAAGAAGTTAGGGATGCTAAAAAAGCATACATAAAAGATTTTGTTAAAAAACGTAAAAAAGATGAAGATGAATTAGGTCAAGCTATGGCCTACAAAAAAATTACTGGCAATGAAGTTAAAAAAGAGTCATATAACTCACATGGTGATAGAGATATGACTTTATTAGCTGAAAATTACTTAAATATTAAACATCATGAATAGAAAAAGAGATCTTATTCAAATCGAAGAAGCATATGCTGCAGTTGCGGGTAACCCACCCGGTAAAGCAGCTGCTAAACAACAATTAAAACCCGGTAAAGCTATTGATACTACTTATGAAAGAGCTGGTAAAAAAGTTAAAACTAAAATGCCAGCAGCAAAGCCCGGTAAATATAAAGGGTTTGTTCACGACAATTCTGGGCCCCAAGGAGCTGCTAATTTTACCAGTACTGAGTTAGATCCTGAAAACCCCGCCATTGGTGATGAAAATGCATTTGATGTAAAACAAATGTCTGATGAAGGGGCTGATACATATTTTAAAGCTGAAAACAAGAAAATTGCAAAAGAGAATATAAATAATAGTATGGCAAAGAATAAGTCTATTTTTGATCGTTTATACGAGGAAGTGATGGATGAAGATCAGTTTGACGCAGTTGAGCTCGGCATCGGTGATGATGACGGCGACGAAGTCGAAGCATCAGATGAAATCACAATTACCATTGACAAAGATTTAGCAACCAAACTTCATGAAGTACTTGCTGACCAACTCGACGTTGAAGTAGAAGGCGGAGATGACGAAGCTGATATGGAAGCAGAAGGTGAACTTGGTGAGGATGAAGAAGATGGTCACGAAGATTACGAAGAAATGGAAGAGGACGAGGATGAAGAGCATTCCAAGCGTTATGGTACCGGTAAACACCAGTACAGACGTAAAAAGGTGGATGGTCACGAAACCAAAGCAGGTGAAGGTCCTAAAGGTCACTACAAAGATTACGAAGGTGAAGAAGATGAAGACGAAGAAAGCTTCAACTACTTTGGTGAAGAAATCGAAGCTGAAGATTTAGGTAACCCATTAGTTAACCAGAGAGAAGGTAACCCAACACCGGTTACTGGTAGTTCTAACGTTGTAAAATCTGCACATACCTCTAAAGTAGGTAGTAAAGGTGGCGACGGTAAGGTTACTGATAAAGTTGGTGATGATGGCGATGAAGGAACACCTCTTCACAATATGAAGAAGGGTAACCCAACATCCGTCAAAGGTTCCGCTAATGTTGTAAAGAGCAAGATTAAGGGCGGAAATCAAGAGTTTTTCCAACGTAATGGTTAAACGTAAAAAATAGAATAGTTCAAAAATGCCTACTAAGCGCTTAGTAGGCATTTTTTTTGCTTAAATATTATTGTGAAGTTCTATAACGATACATTAAGTCCTAAATTTTATATTAAGGATAAAATGATTCCTGCTTTGCGAAAGAAGCTTGTCGATATTACTAACAACTTTTTGGATGATGTAAACATAAAATTACCTAAAATTGACGATATTCAGTTAACTGGTAGTTTAGCTAATTTTAATTACACACCTAAAAGCGATTTAGATGTACATGTATTGTTAGATTTTAAAAAAATTGATGAAGATACCGATTTAGTAAAAGCAGCATTAGATGGTATTAGGTTTATTTGGAATACAAAACATGATATCAAAATAAAAGGTCATGATGTAGAATTATATTTTCAAGATACAAAAGAACCTCACGTTTCAACAGGACTTTATTCTCTAAAAGATGGTGATTGGGTTAAGAAACCTAAATACAACCCACCTACTATCAATGATGACGATGTAAAAAAGAAATTTGAAGATTTTAAATTTGTAATTGACAAACTTGAAGAGCTTACTAAAAAGATTTCCGATCCAAACAAGTCAAAAGCTCTATATGAGTATGGAAGAAGAGTGTTTCAAAAAATTAAAAAGATGAGACAAGAGGGTCTTAAAGGAGTGGGTGAATTTTCAGTTGGTAATCTTACTTTTAAATATCTTAGAAACACAGAATACATAGATAAATTACACACACTTATAAATCAAAACTACGACGACATTTATAGTGAATCATTTTTTAATTCTAATAAAACAAACCATAGACAACAACATGCTGTAGTAAGAGACCCGGGGATGAGAAAGCATGCTTCAACCATTCCTGATTATTTAAAAGTCTCTGAACTACCAAATTGTTTTAAAGTAATGCAAAAACCATCTGGGCCAAAATTTTTATATATCAGCCCACAAGATGCTTATAAGTTATCAAAACATTTCGGTGTAAAAGATATAAGACGCCCAAAAGGTTTAAAAAAGTCTGGTGTAGCTATTGGGGTAAAACCAAACGGTAGGTATTACCTTATGAGAACAAATAAAAATAAAAGGAGCTATTTAAGATAATGTCTATTGCATGGTATACAGGAACAAATCAAGTTATGCCTGGTTTTCTTCCAGGTGTACCAACCCCTAATAGTAGCGGTTCAATTTATCCTAAACCTAAAGAGTGTAATCCTTGTTTTAGATTTACCGATAAAGATAATCTAGCGTGTGAAATATTGGTAATTAGTAATTGGTGGTTTGAACAAATCTGTTTGTATGGTCAAAGAATAACTTACTGGCAAAATCCTTACAATACTTTATCCGCTGACGGTATACCTGAAGCTGGTCCTGGAAACATTTATGGTGAAGAACCTACTAAAGTGTTTAAAAACCCGAAACAAATTATAATTTTATTAGAGCTTCAAGAAAATGCAGTCATACTTCAAAAGTATGGTTTTGATTCTGATGATGAATTTACAGGCTTTATTCACATAAGTGCTTTTTACAATACATTTGGTTACTTACAAGAGCCTAAAGCAGGTGACATTTTAGAATTAACTGAGTTTGGTGATGATAGGCCTTTTCCACGCACGGGTAAGAAATTTGAAATAACAGAGCGTCTTGATGAAGATATTGCACGTATTAATCCATTAATGGGTCATTATGTTTGGATGATAAAAGCTAAACGTTATGACTACAGCTTTGAACCCGGTCTTAGTGCTGAAGGTGGAAGTGATCAAGTATATGATGATAAGTTTTCCGGTGTACTTGCAGATGGTATGCAAGATAGATCTTCACCTAAGAGTTACGAAGATGATCTTGAAGAGTTATCAAAAGCTATTTTTGATTATTCTGGATTTGATTACGACGACGTATACGGGGGCTATGGCAATACTGAAACCTCCGAGTCGGGTCCATTTGGTCCTTATGGAAGTTAACTTCTAAGATTTTTGTAAAAATCTTCGTAATCAGGTAGTTGCTCATTTCTCATTTCAGCTATGAATTTATCAGCTTCATTACATGAATGAAAAGTTTCAACTACCGTGCCTTTTGATGATTTGAATGTATATTCAACCCCATCTTCCACTTTCTTAATATATACAAGCGTGTAAACAGTACCGGGTTCAAACTTAGGGTTAAGAGTAGGTTGTGATACATTCTGCTCCATTCCAAATCTAGTTGGTCCTCCAATTTTTGGTCTATGCAAAGACCCACCCGGTGTCTGAAAACTTGTATTAAGAATGTAGTGCATTGTCTCTGTAAATAAATTCTTTGACTGATCTTGGTTCGGTTTCTACATCACCCATCTTGTAATTTATAAGCGTACTTTGATACATTTCTGAAATGTAATTCTTAAATGCTAAAGGTTTGATCCACGAATCATTTTTGTTGATATCGATGCCTAATTTTTCTGCTTTAGTTGCAACATAATTTACTGCTTCAAACAAACACAACCAGCGTGAAACTTCTTCGTCGGTCATATCTTCAATTGTTTTTTTGTTCAATGAATTTTCCATATCCTTCTATTATAGATGCTACCCGCTTTACGTCAAACGAAAAATTACTTAGCTTGGTATTTTTTAATGCACTTTCTATTACTTGCATATTCAGTTTTAAAATATTGTTGTTTGAAGAAATATTATTTGAGTTCTGTTCAAGCACATCATCAAGCACAACCTTAATTAAATTTTCTAAAATTCTATCTTTATTTTTTTCATCTAAAGTAGCTTTAGCTGCCATGATACCTTTTTGATACGAATGATAATAAGGAGTATCGTAGTACCTTTCTTTAGGTTTTTCTTCAGCTACAGGCGCTATAGCTTTATTTGATTGTTCATTAAAATTAATTGTCATAGTCTTTACCTTCAACGAAATTAAAATTCTTAAAAGGATCTTCTTGCACGGGGGTAGTTGCTAAAAATGTTTTAGCTCCTATATATACTTTTATTTTTTTCTTACATTCAGGGCATTCGTATTCATTATCTTCATTTAATGCAATTGGTACAAAAGCTTTATGATTACAATTCTCATCCGGACATATACAATTTAATCCCTGTTTTGAAAACTCCTTTATTCTTTCATTTTGTATTTGTTCAAATTCTATTTGAGTTTGCTGATTTTTCCAATTATTAAAAAGATTCCAAATAAGTATCTGAGCAATAAAGGAAAGCCCAAATACCGGAAAGAATGAAATATTCAAAAGAACAAAACACCCTCCAATAAATGAACTAACTACGGAAAGAATTAGTATCGATTTAAAAATCGTCACATAATTATTTTATTCAAATATCTATCTAAGTCAAGCTTCAGTATTTTCACTTTCGAAAGGTTTGCGTTGAACAATAACGTCCAAATTTTCTGTCATGTTGTTTAAAATCTTTTTAATTTTTTCACAACGTTCGATAAATTTATCTAAATGTTCAGATGCATCTTCGCTTTCAGTAACAAGAGGATTTTCTTTAGTTTTTCTAGCTTTTGATTCGATGTTATCAGTTGCTAAAAATAATGCACCCATATCTTCAACGATATGCGTCATAGGGTAAGGGAGCTCTAACGGAGCTTTATTTGCATCATTAGTACCACTAGCTTGTAATAAGTCACCTACCGTAACGTGAGAAGGTTTTTGCTCTCTTGTAGCGATACCACGAACCCACTTATTGTACATTTTAATTTGATCTTCTAAAAGTAATTTATTACTTGCCATATTATTATTTATAGGAGAGATTAAATAAATGTATGAGCTTTTTCAGTAAACGTTTTATTACATTACTTGAGCAAGACGAGACAGTTACGATTACAGATACAGAGGCTATGGAGACACAGCTTGAACCTGAAACTGACGCAGCTGATTTCAATGTCGACGCCCCTCAACAGTCAGCAGAAGATATGGCCAAGGCTAACAATGCGGTGCAAGCCCAGGAATTGGCAAGTTGGATATCAGAAATGGAAGAATTCACCAACTATCTTAATGGAGAAGGTGATTCAGTACAAACAAAACTTCATAATGCAAGCTGTGATACTCTTTTTGATAAGATTGCAAGTGCGGAAACAAAGAAAATTGCAAGAGTTGCAATGGATTTAAGTTCTCTTATTGAGAATCTTAAAGGGTATATGCATTCAGCTGATACCTAATAACGAATTTGAGATAAATTTACAAGTCCCTCTAAGCCTTTAAACGAATTATCAGTGATAAACTTAGTTGGGACTTTTTCTATGTTCAAATTTATACACATATCATTAAAATCTTTAAACTTTTCACCAAATTTCTTGGGCCATATAAAAACTTTATGACCTTTTTCAATTAATACTTTAGTTTTCTTCAATGATGCATTATCTTGCCATTGAGAATCTAATGCAATAACTCTTTCATGAAAAGGAAACCGTAATATTTGTTGTTTTTGTAATGCTGTTAATAAATTATCACTGTTTTCATTAATACCAGCTACTGCTACACCATTTTCAATAAAGAAAGCATCAATTGGTCCTTCAGTAATAAAGATTTGATCAATACTTTCATTAATTTTATTAATATTAAATAAACTTCTATCACTATTTACCTTTCCAAGATATTTTGGTAAGTTAAATTTACGATTTTCAATAATAGTTCTACTTTGATAAAAGATAATTTTACCGTTAACATCGTTAAAAGGTATTATAAGTCTGTTTTTATGAGTTTTATCTTTAAGAGATACATATAATCCGTTAGGTTTGTTAACTGCTGTATCTAATTTACGCTTTTTAATGTAGTTTAATGCAGTTTGAACGATTGGGTTAGTTTTATAATAACTAATTTGACCTTTATCAAATAAATTAATACTATCTTCAGGAAGTGATTTATTAAAAACACGTTTTACTGCATCATTTAAGTTAACTTCACTTACATCATCGGGTATTAGATCATATTCTTCTGCTTCCTTATAAATTTCACTAACAGTCATATTAGCTACTTCGACAATCCAGTTCATAGGACTGGAATGCCAACCGCAATTATGACAATGCAAAAAATTATCAGTAATTACATAAAATAGACGACGTTTTTTACCCCAAGACTTGCCTTCTCTACACACAGGACACCCTCCTTGGTATGTTTTAGCAAGTCTGTTGTACTTTGGCCGTCCAGCGTACTGATAAAATTTTTGTACGATGTATGCCTCAGGTAAAATCATATACCAAGGAGGATTATATACTATTTCTGCTTAGGTTCAATAGAAACGACCCCTTTTCTAATAAAAGCGCCGCTGTTAGGGTCAATCCAATGTGCTTCAGTGACAATTTGACCATTTCTTTCAAAGGTATGCAACCTAGGGTGTACTGGATTACCAGAAATAGGGCTGGTAATAGCTACCGGTCGTACCATTTGCATATTATTAATGTTATTATTCATATCAAATATTTAATTTAGCTACAACTTCTTGCAATGAATCATTTAGTTTAAAGGTACTAATCCATTTATCTTTATTCTTAAGAATAGATCCATATTTGTAAGTTTTACAATGATTAAAAAATGTGGTCAAATCTTTTTCCGGCATGCCTTCTTCCATTTGTCTGTTGTAAATAGGTTCTTCTTCAGGATAAAATTTATAACCTAATTTAAGATCCATGATTTGAATATTTTTTGTATAAATTTCGTATTGTTGTTCATTTAATACTTTAGAAGGATCTTCACCATTAAACTTTTCAATAAGATTTAATGCACGTTTATGACCAACTTTATATAATCCTTTGATGTTATCACTATTATCACCAATAAGAGCTTTGTAATCAAGAAAATGTTTAATTTCAACTCCTTTAGTATACGTCGTAAAGTTATCAGGTGTTACGGTAACTTTTTGAATCGGGTTAAAAACAAAAGTACTTTCATTTATCAGTTGATATAAGTCTTTATCAACAGTTACAACAAACTTTTTACCCGGTAACTTATGACATAAGTACGCAATTACATCATCAGCTTCCATAACGTTTGGATAAATGCTTTTGATACCTAAACAGTTAAGCAGGTCTTTAATTAGTACATCATTACGGTGAGCTTCTTTAGCTACTTCACTATCACGATTGCTTTTGTATGTACCATTGGAAGTATTTTTACGAAAGTTAGTTGAAGGGTATGATAATTTTTTATCCCATGCTGCATAAACTTGTGTAGGGCGAAATTTATCTACATATGACTTAACTGCTCGTAGGAACATGAGAGTAGAAAGGTCTTCACCCTCAATATTATTTTTACTAAACCAAAAAGTACGATACAAAAGATTATTTGCATCTAAAATAAGAGTTGTCATTATGCACCTTTAACTTTTTTGGTTTTTTTAGCCTTTTTAGTTTTGACTGCACCGTCTAATTCGTCAATACGTTTTTTTACTGCTTTTTTAATTTTAGTTTTCGTATTTACCGAAACTTCAGTATACGTAGAATACTCTTCGAAGAGGGTATCAATTTCTTTTTTCGTTTTAGCACTAAGAATGCGATCTTTTAACGATTTCATACAATTATTATATGAAAAATCCGATGATAGTCAAGTTAAGTGCTGAGCCTCTAAAACTTTATAAACGTCTTTAGGTAATTTTTCTACGAATTCAACTATCTTATTGTCTATCCCGTCTTCGAAATCTTTAATAGGTACTTTTAGTTTTTCATTACCAGGTACTGCGAGAAAACAATAGTGATCTTGCAGAGTATCTATATATGCTATAAATTTACCAGCATGGTCGCCATTTTTTACTGCATACAAATACCTTTTTTCAGGCTTTTTAATATTCTTTGTAGTATTGAACCATTTCATCCCATTCCTTACTATCACGAATAGATCTTCTGCATTTAAAACCAAGATTTTTAATCTTATTACAATTTAATGAATATCTTTTGTCGTGACCTTTTCTATCTTGAATATAATTTATTTTCGCATTAGTTCCAGTAAAGGTACTAACCATAGAAGCTATCTCATTATTGGTTAATTCTATTTCTGAACCTATATTATATATATTACCGGGTTCACCATATTGTAATACTTTAAAAATACCTCTTGCATGATCTTCTGCATGTATCCATTCTCTAATATTTGTACCGTTACCGTAAATATCAATATATCCGTGTTTATTAGCAGTAGTAATTGATTTAGGTATAAGTTTTTCAATATGTTGACCTATACCAAAGTTGTTGCAACAACGAGTTATACGTACATCCATACCATATGTACGGTGATAAGCCATAGCAATTGCGTCTGCACCTGCTTTTGATGCCGAGTAAGGAGAATTAGGATCGATAGGAGAAGATTCCGTCCATGAAGGTTCATCTTTACTCATTGAACCGTAAACTTCATCTGTTGAAACTTGAATGAACTTAGGAATGTTAAGAAATTTTGCTAAATTAAGCATGTTAATAGTACCCCCTACGTTAGTGTTAGCAAATAACCCTGGGTCGTTAATACTATTATCAACATGACTTTCAGCCGCTAAATGTATTACAGCATCATATCTAAATTGTTTGTTAACTGCAGTTAAAGTATTAAAATCTGTAATATCTAAATTGTAATGTTGATTAACATTTACATTTTTTAAATTAACATAATCACATGCATATGTTTTACAGTCAATATTGTGTATATTGCAACCTTTATCCTTAAAATAATTGCATAAATGACTTCCTATAAATCCAAACCCACCTGTTACTAAGATATCCATAAATGTTCTATTTCTTTATCAAATCTACTGTTATCTATACCGTCCCTTTTTACTTGATTTCTTAAATGTACGGTAGATTCATTATAAAATTCAAAATATGAATCGAATTCTTCTTTATCACGAATAATTTTTAAAAATATTTCTTCTACTGTTTGTTGATTTATGTCAGTTAGTTTAATAAAGGATTTAACTTTAAAATTTGATAATTTACTAAATGATATATCATCTTTTATACTTAAATCTTCATGAATTTTGTAACGTTCGAAAGGACAAAAATTCATTTTATTCTTTTTTAAAAGTTCTTCATGCTTTTTTGTAAGATCTAATAACATGCTCGGGTGAAAAGTTTGATTAGAAACCATATTATATACACCATACGGTACCTTGCAATTAATTATTTCATATACAAAATTGCATAAATCTGGAATAAATGTAATTTGATTATATTTGTCTACAAAATCGTTTATAGGTAATAATTTTATAAACTTATTGTTTAAATGATAAGTTTCACTTACCACATTTTTAATTCGTAAAATAAAAGTTTTAGGAGTATATTTTAAACAATTTTCAACTATATAATGGGTGTTAGCAAAAGGTTTATATTTGTTGCGAATTATAATATTTGCATCTGGTAAGTGATGTTCCATCCATGCCATGGTTTCCTTTGGGTCTTGCCACCCGCCTTCGTCCGTTTGCCATGGTAAATCATAAATTTCAGCGGAAGAAAAATGAATATAGTTTGAATCAAATTTACAACAAATAGAGTGAATAATAAAAGGTATAGATGTATTTAAAAAATAATGAGAACGTTGATAATTTGTAATATTTTGATAAAAACCTACACAATTTATAACAAAATCAAATTCTATACCTTCATTCTTTTTTTCTTCAAAGTAATCATATAAATTTTCATATGACCAATAATCAACGTCTTTTCTGCTTATATTATAGGTAAAGATTTCGTGTTTTCTAGCAAAACCTAAAAATTTAGCCAAACACTCCCCTATATAACCCTTACCTATAACAAGTACATTGATCATTGTTTACTATTTTGAATATAATCATCAATAATTTTACTCAAAAAGTCTCTATCACTAACATTAGCGTATTCAATTGCTAGGGTTTCTTTAATTAAGCTATTATCCAGTGTTGTAACACTTCGTTTTTCCTTAGTTAAATCTTTTCCTTCAAATTCTTCTAATTCAACTAATGAAACTTCATCGAGTTCAGATTCATTTTCAATAATACCGGCTTCTTTAAGCGCTTCTTTCTTTTCTCTAATAATATCTAAAAACATACTAGAGTCAAACGTACCATCACTAGTTACATTATAGATACCATATGGGATTTCGTTTGAAATAATAATGTTATAAATTGTATTATGTAAGTCATACAAGTAAGTAGCACTATTTTTTGCATTAAGCAATGTCTTATACTTAAGAAGTTTATCAAATAGGTTTCTATTACCATTTTCAGAAGGTACTTCACTAAATGGCATTCTAATACGTAAAGTATAAGAATTATTAAATGATGATGATACCGATAATTCAGCAGCGTGCTTTGTTTTTGAGTACCAAGATGAATCACTGTTAGATAAACCAAAATTAGGAATATCAGTTTCAGTAAAACCGGTTTCATTTTCAGAATCACCGTTATAAATACACCCAGACCCAATGTTGATGACAGACGGTATTTCAAAATCTTGAGCAACTGAGCCTAAGATCGTTGGAAATACCACGTTAAGTATGTAAGCTAACTCTTGATTATCGATAGCATCATCAATATTTGTTTCACCCGCATAACCTACACAGTTAACTACATGATCAAACGAAATTCCTTCCGCTTCATAATTAGCAAAAAATTGAGATAAATCATTTCTATCAAGATAATTTAATTGATCACGAGACACACTATGTACTTCAATATTATTGTTATCTAAAGATAAAAAATTACTTAAAGTTGTACCGATATAGCCTTTACCAAGGACTAAAACTTTAATTCTGTCATTAGGTTCATATGTAGCTTCTTCATTTTCTACATTTTCGTTTTCAGGTACAATATCTATAATTTTATCGTCTGTCATATCTATATTTTATTTTTAATTTAAAATTTTCAAGTTCTATTTTTAAAGTATGGGGACTTTTTATTATCGTTACTTACTTTAAGAGTAGTTAAAAGTTTTTCAATAATAACTTCCATAGAAGATGTTGCAACTTTTAAAGGCATTTTCAAATTTGAATCGGTAAATTCAAATACTGGTGAGTCAAAGTCTTCATCTATCTTGCATGTAAGTATTAAACTTTCATCCCCCGGGTTGATCATAACAATCCATTTACGATTATCGGTATCATTAAAATTTTTGAATAAATCTAATACAATGAAACCGTTATCCTTTAGTCTCTTTTTAAAATAACCTAATGTTGATATTTTATTCTTCATGATTGCAGCCCGGGTACAATATACTTAAGATTTACTACGTCGGTATTAATATCAAACATACAAAGACCTTGATTTGTATTAATCTTAACCGAAATTTCATCGCAGTTTGAGCTTGCTAACAATCTTACAATATCAAAATGCACTGGAAACGATTCATCTACATTAACACCTTCTTCACTTAAAAGAATCGAATAACTATCTACAGCTGAATTAGAACGATCTGTAATTTCACCATGAACGCCTTCTTCATTCATATTGAAATATAACTTATCTGACTCAGAAACAAATGCAGCACCTTTTGCTAATTCGGTAATCTTACTAAAGTCAATTTTAAACTCAATATCACTTGAGAGAGAGTTAATTTTTTCAAGACTTAACTTAGGAGATTGAATAATGTTATCGTCAAGAAAATGATACTTAAATCTAATCTTTTTATCTTTATAGGAAAGAGCATTTGCTTTGTAATTTAACGCTATCTCATTACTTTCAATAAATGATAATACCTTTTCAAGTCGTTTAACGTTAGGTATATTAAGCTTAATTGAATCTTCGAGATCGATATTATATGTTGCACACAAAATAAGCCCTTGCTCGTTATTAGCAATACACAAAAGCTTGTTATTTACGTTTTTAATTACAACCGCCTCAGTCAATGCACTAATAGGCCTTAGATAACTATTAATTAATTGACTCTTATCTTTGATATTAATGACCATACCTTATTATAGATGGTATCTACTTTTTTACAATGGTCTTTTTTTTGGTAGGTAATAAACTTTTAACTATTTTAGTAAGATTGTTTATTTTTGTTTCTAAATCATCAAGCTTATTAAAAATATCTTGTGCAGTAGCGGTGTTATCAAAGTTTAAAGTTAATTGATTCGGGTCATCAACTGGTTGGTTATTTTCTACAACGGGTTGTGGTAACGGAATTTGTTGAGGAGTTGGCTGGGCTACAGGTACAGGCGCTGGAATTTGTTCAGTTGGATTTAAAACGGGTGGTACATTTGGTTGTACTTTCTGTTTACCCATGATTTCCATTACACCCTTTTCAAGAATAGCTTTGCCATTAACCTTTTTAAGGGTATTTGACTCTGAAACCATGTTATTGTTCACCATTCTGTCGAATTCACCGTGAACTGCACCAAGTAATGACCTAAAAGCTAATGCGTCGTCATAGGGGTTATGCGGCCCCCCTTGAGGAGCCGCATTTACTGCTTCATGATTTACATTGGTTCTTTCTTTTTGTTCCATTTTATGATAAGTTGTCTAAACTAGCCAACAAATCATCAATGTCTTCATCTGAACTTACAGGTGAATCAGTTGCTGCTTTTGTTTCTACCGATGCTGTCTTAGTTTCGGTAATAACTGGAGCTGCTGCAACTGGAGCTGACGTTGTACTAGCACTTTCTTCTTCATTACTTACACAGAAAAAATGCTCGTTCAACATTTCTTTTAGTTCGTCATACGATTTCACCGTAAATACCGACTCAAGATCATGAGCATCGTTGTGGACTGCTTCAACACCACCCTCATAATCAGCGGTCAGTGCTTTAGGCAACCCAAATTTTGATGAAACATACGTTGGATAGTCGCCTTGCTTTTCGACTTTGATGCGAAAATCACAACCTTTAGCCACATCAAAGATGCGAGGACCGAAATCTTCAGCTTCTTCACCTTGCATAGCTTCCATAATGATCTTATGCAACTGTCGACCAAAGCGCAACAACTTGATCGTGCCGTTATTATCAGGATTTACAGGGTCGTTGATTACTAATACATTGACCATCCAGTTTTCACGACGCATAATTGCTGCTGCCTTAGACTTTTCATCTTCAGAACCAGTCTTGGACAACCTATACCTAGTTTCAGCAATAGGATCACGTTCACCCCACGTATTGGGACTGATTTGGTTAATGTATTGACCAGTTGCAAACGAAGTCCAACCATGTGTATAATAATGGAAGAACGTCTTAGCTGGGTCCTTTACATTAGGAATCAACCTCACCGTGTATGTATTACCTACTTCTGTCCTCAAAAACTGACCACGATTAGATTGGCCAGTGCTTTTCTCCATACTATCTTTAATACTATCGAATAATGAATTAATGTTTGTCATATCTTATTATTTGTTATCTTGTTCGTTATCGTTCGTATAGGTAACACTCGT
>Ga0160423_10002653_pt1 | contig 14897 bp, 24 predicted proteins | sample CRUFie14St8metaG_FD_108191 | JGI IMG/M metagenome (GOLD analysis project Ga0160423, IMG submission 108191) | Marine microbial communities from the Costa Rica Dome - CRUD Field 142mm St8 metaG | ecosystem: Environmental > Aquatic > Marine > Oceanic > Photic zone | place: Costa Rica: the Eastern...
ACCTGTTGGCATCACAAGTAAGGTCGAACCAGAAATTGCTTGTTTTGCTGCAAGCAACTGATATGCCCGAGCTTCGACACCATCTCTGAGACGAGGGTGGGATAGCATCGGCTTCATGATTACTTATTGTGAGGCGGTGGCTCAAGAGGATTTGCATAACGAGATGATGAATTGGGCATGTAAAACTAAAACAATAATTAGCGTATTCTAGATATATACCCTGCCGACCTATACAACGTTCTAAACCGAACCACTCATATAGGGGAGGTAAGTCGGCAGAATGCTCGAAAGGCGAGTGGCCAGACACTGTGGGCAATACAACGTATCCCATAACTCAAGGTCCCAATCGTGGACCTAGAGCCGGTGTCACGGCAACTCCCTAGCCTTGACAGCCTCTGTATGCCCCTTATCGGGGGGCCAATGCAGAGTAACAAAACATAGGAGGCCGAATATATGGCAAAGAGAAGTCACCCAAGGCGTGGTAGTATGGCGTTTAGCCCGCGTAAGCGGTCAGCACGTCATTTCGGGCATGTTAAGTCGTGGCCAGAAACCGATGCGAGCGAGGTACGTGTTCAAGGATTCGCCGGATGGAAAGCCGGAATGACCCATGTCATGGCCCGTGATCTAAACCCCAAATCAACAAGCGCAGGTCAGGAAGTACGAATTCCTGTTACCGTTGTTGAGGTACCAAAGATGAGAATTCTAGGTGTTCGTGGATACAAAATGACGCCTTATGGTAAGCAGGCTGCAGGTGAAGCATGGATTGATGCTGAACAAATTTCTGAAGCTTTCCCGCAATTATTCAAACGATTGCACAATAATGCAATGAAAGAACACAAGTCAGACAAACACTTCGAGGCCCTTGCGGACGCAGATTTAGTAGAAGTCAGGATTATTGCCGCAACTCAACCCCATTCGGTAACAGGAACTCCATCAAAAACACCCGAAGTCATGGAACTTGGTCTTGTTGGTGGGGATTCGACTGCGAAGCTAGAGTGGGCGAAGGAGAACCTTGGGCAAGAACTCTCAATCAATGATGTATTCAATGAAGGAGTATTCGTTGACGCTATAGGAGTCACCAAAGGATATGGATGGCAAGGAGTAATTCGAAGGTTTGGTGGTAAACTACAATCGCACAAGAATTCAAAGAAACGCCGTCAGCATGGAAACATGGGTGACTTCGGAACTGGATATGTTCGAAAGACGATAAGACAAGGCGGACAAACAGGATACCATCAGCGCACCGAGTACAACAAAAGAATCCTGTCAATTGCTTCTGCAGAAGACAAATCTATCACACCATCGGGTGGTTTCCTCCACTATGGTGAAGTAAATTCAGATTATTTGCTTGTCAAGGGAAGTTTACCCGGCCCAGCAAAGCGCCTGGTAAGATTCAGAGACGCTACCAGAGGATCTGACAAGCCTGAGCACCCATACGAAATAACGTACGTCAGTACATCCAGCAAACAGGGGGTCTGAACATGAAGGTTGCAGTTCACAACATCATCAATAACATAGAACAAGATGAATTAGATGCAGGTCGCCTTCAAGAAGTCTACGACATAGGCGTGGAACTAGGGAAGAAAGTTTCACTTCCAGCATCATTCAATTCTGAAATAAGAACAGATCTAGTCAAACTAGCAGTGGCTAGTGCTAGAGCCAACCGCAGGCAAGCGTACGGTTCTAACCCCCATGGTGGTAAGCGAAAGCCAATGGCTGGAATGAAACACTCAGTAGAGTGGTGGGGTAAAGGCCGTGGTGTCTCAAGAATTATGAGAAGGACTGGTCAGCGTCGCGGTGCACAAAACCCACACACACTCGGTGGTCGCCGTGCACATGGGCCAAAAGTCGAGAAGGACTGGTCACGAAAACTAAATCGTAACGAGCGTAGACTCGCCAGAAACTCGGCCCTTGCAGCTACTACAAACATTGACATGGTATCCAATCGAGGTCACAGATTTGCAGAAGAAATCTCTTCTCTTCCAATAATACTAGGGGACTACTCTGAAAATGGTGAGAAAATTGATATTGAAGCATTCAACCTAAATGGCGGTACTCGAAAAGTTAACGCAATTTTTGAAGCGTTGGGACTTGGAGACGACCTAAGACGTGCCAGAGATGGTAGGAAAATTAGAGCCGGTAAAGCAACAATGCGCGGCAGGGTCCACAAAACGCCAAAGAGTGTTTTGCTTGTTGTTGCCAGCAAGGATGGACTTGCAAAAGCTGCAAGAAATCTTCCAGGTGTTGATGTGGTTGCTGCAAAGGATCTCTCTGCAGAGCACTTGGCGCCGGGAGGCGACCTTGGCCGCTTAACTGTCTTCACCAAGGCAGCAGTGGAGGCCTTAAACTAAGGAGGTGTGATGAGTGGTAAATCCGTATGATGTTATTATGCTACCTTGGATTACAGAGAAAGCCATGGAGGCTAGAACCTCTGGTAATCGTCTTGAATTTATTGTCCGCAGAAGTGCAACCAAAGCAGATATTGCTGCTGCAGTTGAAGCTCTGTTTGACGCAGAAGTCGACAAGGTCAACGTTCGCAATACCAAAAACGGTAAACTAGCGAGTGTAAAACTCGCTGAAGGTTACTTTGCAGATGAGGCTGCAATGCGACTCGGAGCATTCTGATGAGGTGAGATTATGGGTAAAAGAACACGTTCACAACGAAAAGGAAGTTCGCCACGCTACCGCGTAGCGAGCCACAGGTTCCCTGGTTCTAACACAATGCCAAGAGCATCGGATGTTGTAGGGGAAGTTACCGAATTGGTGCACAGCCCAGTTCACACTGCGCCACTGGCCAGAGTGAAACTACCAGATGGCCAGACAAATCTAGTGGTCGCAACAGAAGGTTTAGCCGTTGGATCAACAGTAGCAATTGGAGACAATGTAACACTAAGGCCAGGCAACATAACTTCAATTGCTAACATTCCTGAAGGAACAGCAATCAATAACTTAGAGATTCGACCAGGTGATGGTGGTAAGATTGCAAGAACCGCTGGAAATTCAGCAACAATAGAAGCACATCTGGAAGGCGGCAGAGTCCGCGTAAGACTTCCATCCGGCGTCTCGAAAGACATGTCCGGTAAGTGCCGTGCAACAATTGGTGTTTTAGCAGGACATGGCCGTGGTGAGATGCCACTACGCACCGCAGGTGCTGCACACTACAAGGCTAAGGCTAGAGGTAAATTGTATCCTCATGTCAGCGGAGTTGCGATGAACCCGGTCGACCACCCACACGGCGGTGGTAACCACCAGGCAGTTCACGGTCCTAGCTCAGTTGCTCGTGGCACTCCTCCGGGTGCAAAGGTCGGCAACATAGCACCAAGCCGCACAGGAAGAGGCCGCGGCAAGAAAGTTTGAGGTGAGATAACATGGCAAAGAAAAAGAAGTCATTCATGACCCCAAAGGCGAGCAGAAGAAAAGCTCGTAAGAAGCGCACAACAATAACTGGACGCAAGAAAAAGGAATTTACATACAGAGGATACGAAGTTGAGGAACTAAAGGCAATGCCAATTTTACCTCCAGAGGATGATCCATCAGTTCTGTCGATTGCTAGCTTATTAACCGCTAGAGCCAGAAGATCTCTCACGAGAGAACTATCCTCTGAAAACATGCATTTCATTGAGCGTGTTCGCAGATCAAACGGTCGCACAATTAGGACACATCGCAGAGATGTACCAATTCTCCCAGAGTTCGTTGGGAAGAGAATTGCAGTACACAACGGGCAAAACTTCGTTGAAATCGATATCAAACCAAAGATGATAGGTCACTATCTAGGAGAGTTCGCATTGACTAGGAAGAGTGTAACACACTCGGGTCCTGGTGTAGGTGCGACGCGCTCTTCATCACACGTTGCTTTGAAGTGAGTAGATTACTATGGGTTGGAAAAAATCAGAAATGGACCGCCGCTCAAAGCGTAAGGATCTACCTCAGAAAGGATACACACAACTGCTGCAAGGCAGCCGTCTTGCGACTGCAAGAGTCAAAGAAGCAGATGTACACGTCAAACATTGCTTTGAAATCGCACGTGCCATAAAGCACCAAACTGCTGGAGAGGCTATAACTTTCTTGAATAACGTATTGAAAATAGACAGTGATAGACCAGACATTCGTAAGAAAGCTGCTGCCGTGCCATTCAGGCTAGGTTCAGGAAACAAGAAGAGAAAGCGTTCCGGTCCCTCAATGGTTGGACACAGGAAAGGTGGAATCGGTCCAGGACGCTATCCAGTAAAAGCGAGTAGAATTATGATTAAGCTACTTGAAAGTTGTATGGAAAACGCACGCCATCAATACGAAGACATCGACCCTGAAGAAATGGTAATCACTCACTGCGCAGCCCATCGTGGTACAATCAAGAGAGGATTTACTCCTCGTGCAAGAGGTCGTGCATCTCCCAAGAACCATTACCGAGTAAATCTCGAACTATTCCTAGAAGACTTCAGTGGAGTCGAAGATGAATTGGAGGACGACTTCTGAGGTGAACATCATGAGCGAGAATAAGAGTACACTAAGACGAATCATCGACCGAAATGTCGAGCGCCACCTAGTAAGGGAGTTCTTGATGAACAACACAAAGAAAGCAGGCTTCGGTGGATTAGATATTCGCCGAACTCCAGCCGGAACAGAAGTAGTTGTAAAAGCAGAAAGACCGGGAATGGTTATTGGTCGTAAAGGCAAGATAATCAACGATCTACAGAAGCAACTCAATGAAAGGTTTGGTATCGATAACCCGAAACTAAAGGTCGACGAAGTCGAAGACCCAGCCCTCAACGCACAGGTCATGGCGGAAAAGATTGCAAGCGCCATGGAGCGCGGCTGGTACTATCGTCGTGCAGGACACTCTGCAGCCCTGAACATTATGGAGGCAGGAGCTCGAGGAGTAATAATTACCCTTGCAGGAAAATTGACTGGTAGCCGTAACAGAACTCAGAAATTTATTCGTGGTCACGTAAAGTATTGTGGAGAAACCGCACTACAACACATGGATGTTGGATATTCTGTCTGCATCAAGAAACTCGGTACAATCGGAGTGACTGTAGCAATTATGCGAAAAGGAACAAAGTTGCCTCACGAGATTTCAATTTACACAGAAGAGCAACTTCGTATGAACGCTGAAGAAAGCGGTGAAGAGCAAGAGAGCGAGGAGGCATCTGAATGACCCACGTCTCAAACAGAGAAATAGCATCAATGAGCGCAGAAGCGCTTGCTGACAGGTTGGAAGAATTGCAGGAAGAACTCCTGCAACTCAGAGCGGAGCAATCCTTAGGTGGAACACCCTCAAACATGGGTGCTTTCAAGGCAGTACGTCGCTCAATTGCTAGAATTAAGACCAAGATGGCATCACAGTAATCATAATCAAAAAACAGGGAGTGAATGAAATGGCTGAAATCTGCAAAATGTGTGGTCTTCCATACGAATTGTGTATCTGTCAAGAGATCGCAAAAGAGCAGCAGAAAGCCACAATCAGCACTGACCGCCGCCGGTACGGAAAGATTGTAACTAAGGTAGAGGGTATAGATGATTCAGCGATTGACATCAATCAGTTAGCAAAGTTACTGAAGAACAGATGTGCTGCAGGCGGAACTGTGAAAGGCCGAGTGATTGAACTACAGGGAGATCACAAAAAAAAGGCAGCAGTTGTTTTGAAAAACAACGGATTCAATGTGGAGGTGCGATGAGATGAATAAAACGCCATACAACCAATCCTGGATTGGAAGAGAACTCTCCATAACTTCGTCCTCAGACATTGGTATCGTCGGACGAAATGGACTCGTCCTTGATGAGACAAAAGAAACAATCACAATCTTAGAAGGTGGTCGAGAGGTTACCTTTGGTAAGAATTCAATTGAATTCAAAATCGATGACAGTGAAGTCGTCATAGACGGAAAGTTGGTACGGCAACGATCCGCTGAAAGAATATACCGTAACAAAAGGAGTGAGTGATTACGATGCGTGACATCGGAGTTGATGTGAAGCCCCCAACAGGAGATTGGGATGGAGATGAGAATTGCCCGTTTTATGGGTCCCTGCGCTTACGCGGTCAGGTACTCGAAGGAACAGTAGCAAATTTAGGAATGCAAGGGACAATCGTTGTAGAAAGGGACAATGTTCGTTACATGCAGAAATACGAGAGATATGAAAAGCGAACAAGTGCACTATCCGCACACCTTCCAAATTGCATTGGTGGTGTTAAAATTGGTGACAGAGTCAAAATCATGGAATGTAGGCCACTTTCCAAGACAGTTTCATTTTGTGTTATAGAAAACAACGGAGGTGAAGCTTGATGCGCGGAATCGCAGGAAAGCAGACCCGAGGTCTGCCAACCATGGCTAGACTTCAGGTAGCTGACAACACTGGCGCAAAGGTTGCTCAACTAATCAACGTCAGAAAACTTGGCGGCACCATGCGTAGATACCCATCAGCAGGTGTTGGTGATTTAATCAAAGTGTCAATCAAGCGAGGTACACCAGAAACCCGACGACAGATGTACAATGCTGTCGTGATTAGACAACGCCGTCCATTCCGCAGAGTAGATGGTTCTTGGGTTCAATTTGAGGACAATGCTTGCGTGATAACCAACGAAAAAGGAGATGTTCAGGGTTCAGATATCAAAGGACCAGTTTCACGAGAAGCGGCAGAAAGGTGGCCAAGAATTGCAGCAACAGCAAAGCAAATTGTATGAGGTGATTAGAATGGTAAAAAGTAAGAAACCAGGAAAGCAGCGCAAGGCACAAGCAAACGCGCCCCTCCATGTCAAGAGAAAGCGCGTCCGAGCACGCCTACAATTAGACAAGCCTGACGAACGCTTAGCCGGGCTGAGATCCGTTACAATACGTGCTGGGGACACAGTCCGTGTGGTTCGCGGCGATTTCGCACATGGGGGCAAGAGAGTTGGTGGAAAGAGAAACGCCGATCCGCTAACTGGTAAAGTCCTAAACGTAGATTCAAACAAAGGTCGCATTTTCATTGAAGGCGCAACCGCAACAAAATCAGACAACAGAGAGGAGGCAGTACCGGTCCATGCCTCAAACGTCGTCGTCACAAAATTAGACGAGACGGACAAGTTGCGAATGCAACACTTGACCGCAGATAGGAGTTGAAAGAAATGGGAAGCAGCAGTCACTTGAAGCGTTTGGCCATACCTAGAAGCTGGCCCTTACCGCGTAAGACAACTGTATGGGTTACGCGCCCAAGAGCAGGTGCACACAGTCTAGACAAATGCATGCCAGTTAACATCGTGATCAGAGACGTGATTGGCTTAGCAAGGTCGACTCGTGAAGTAAGAAAAATCCTTCACAACGGTCTAGCCAAAGTCGATGGAAGAATCGTGAAAGATACACGTAGAGGTGTAGGCATCATGGATGTTCTAACTCTTGGCGAAGATAACTACCGCTGTGTGTTAGACACAAATGGAAGATTGCGATATCGTCCTATCTCACCCGAAGAAGCTTCTTGGAAAGTATGCCGAATTGAAGGAAAATCTACTATCAAGGGCGGTAAGACACAAGTTCACTTACATGATGGAAGAAACATCTTGGTAGATGACGCATCTGAACACAAAACTGGAGATTCACTAAAGATTTCACTACCGGACCAACAGGTCTTGGAGCACATCAAGTTTGGAGAAGGTACACGTTGTATGCTAGTGGGTGGTGTACACGTTGGGAAACTTGCTGATGTAACTACATACATCGTCAAGCGTTCGAGCATGCCAAACGAAGTCGAATTCGATGGCTTTGGCACAATAGCAGACAATGTGTTCACAGTTGGAGATTGTCCTCTACCTGGTGTGGAGGTGAGTAAGTGAGCGAAAGTGCTAATCCAATGGCAATGCCTAGGATTACAAAAGTAGTAGTCAACATCGGTGTTGGTGAAGGTGGAGACCGCCTTTCCAATGCAGAGAAAGTTCTAGAACTAGTAACCGGTGTTACTCCAGTTAGAACCCTTGGAAAACAGCAAAACCGTGATCTAAAGGTACGTGTTGGGTTCCCTATCGGTTGTAAAGCGACGATTAGGAACTCCGATTCAATCAAAAAGTTCCTTACAGATGCTTTCTGGGTAAGAGAGAATACCATTCCGTCATGGAACTTTGATAAGTCAGGAAACCTGTCTTTTGGTATACCGGACTATACAGACTTCCCAGACCAAAAATACGATCCAGATATCGGTATTTTTGGTATGGATATCAATGTCGTACTAGAGAGGCCAGGACACCGCGTAAGCAGGAGAAGAAGACGCAGTGCAAAGGTTTCTAGAAATCACCGAACCAATGCTGATGATGCCAGAGCATGGTTTGCGGAGAATTATGGTGTCAAAATCTTGGAGGAGTGAAAATGGCACGAGACCATGGTGAAGTAATCGGACGAACAATTGGATGCCGCAGATGCGGTCGTCGAAGAGGATTGATACGCCGTCACGGATTACGCCTATGCCGACAGTGTTTCCGTGACATTGCTCCAGAAATAGGATTTAAGAAAATGAATTGAGGTGATTATGAATGCAGTTCGACCCCCTTAATGACGCACTATCTAAACTATTTAATGCAGAACAAGCTGGTAAATTCAATGTTGATTTATCACCTGCATCAAAACTACTTGGATCGGTGTTAGAGATAATGCAAACCTCCGGATATGTCGGAGAAATTGAGAAGAACGACGACGGACGAGGAGGAAAATTCATTGTTCAACTACGCGGTGCAATCAACCAGTGTGGCGTAGTTAAGCCACGCCACTCAGTACGTCGCCAGGAGTTCGATAAGTGGGAAGGAAGATACCTTCCAGCCCAAGATTTCGGACTTCTGATTTTGACTACAAACAGTGGTGTCATGCATCACAAAGAAGCCAAGGAGAATCGGATAGGTGGAAAACTCCTTGCGTATGTATACTGAGGTGATAAAATGGTAAAACTAGATCGAATTGAACACACTGTAGAAATTCCAGAGGGCGTTTCTGCATCGATTGATGGTGAAACAGTCACCATCACGGGTCCAAAGGGTAGCCTTTCTCGTGATTTTGTCAGTGCAAGGCACGACATATTCCAAGAAGGCGGTGCCTTAGTAGTTCGAATTGACTTACCACGTCGCAAGGAAAGAGCCCTTGCTGGAACATGGAAGGCTCACCTGAACAACATGGTCAAAGGAGTTACAGATGGTTTCACATACACTTTGAAAGCACTGTATTCTCACTTTCCAATGACGCTAGCAGTAAAAGGGAGTGAGTTAATCGTGAACAATTATTTCGGTGAAAGAGTACCACGCTCCGCAGTTATTCTTGATGGAGTGGACGTTAAAGTACAAAATAAGACTGAGGTTGTAGTTACCGGTATAGACAAGGAAGCAGTCGGCCAGACTGCTGCTAATATCGAGCGTTCTACAACAGTAAAGAAGCGAGATAGGCGTGTATTCCAAGATGGAATATACCTAATCGAGAAGGCATAATGGAGGTATTGAGATGAGTGATTATGAAAATATGACAGTTGCACAACTCAAAGAGCTACTGAAAGAAGCAGGCTTGCCTGTATCTGGAAAGAAAGCAGATCTTATCTTACGTCTACAAGAAGGGGCTGATGAACCTGCTCCAGTTGAAGAGGAATCAATTACAGAGGATGAGGAAGAAGAAGTTGAAGATGACTTTGAATCTGATTATGAAGATGAAGATGATTGGGATGATGATGATTTCGATGAGGAGCATATCGCAAAACAAAAGCCGGTCCTATCTGAGGAGATGAAGGCCGCATTAGCGCTTCGTGCTGCACAGAAGAAAGGCACACCATCTTTCAGAAGAACAGAATGGTTCCGATACAAGCGTCTATCCCGGTCAGGATGGAGAAAGCCACATGGAATGGACAACAAACAACGTCGCAATTACAAGTACAGAGGCTCTCTCGTAAGAATCGGGCATGGCAAAGTAAACGCTGCAAGTGGATTGCACCCATCAGGTTTTGAGGAGGTCATGGTGCACAACACTAGGGATTTAGATCAAATTGATGCAGAGACCCAGGCAGCACGTATAGGCGCAACCGTTGGAGGACGCAAGCGAGAAAATATACACTCGAGGGCCGATGAGCTAGGAATCAGAGTACTAAACCGAAGGAGGGAACGTTAATGCAGATTACAAATCAAAAGAAAATGGCGGCACAGTTACTGAAATGTGGTGTCAACAGAGTTTGGATCAACCCTTCTTACCTTGACCAAGTGGCGCAATCTGTTCAAAAGGAAGATATCCGCGAGGCTATCGACAATGGATGGATAAAGGCAAAATCGATACAAGGAACTTCTAGGGTCCGGGCATTAAAACGCCAGAATCAGAAGAAGAAGGGACGCAGGAAAGGGCACGGAAAGAGGTCTGGTTCTGCAAACGCCCGCAATCCAAGAAAACAACAGTGGATGGCTACAATTCGAGCACAACGCCGCACTCTGAAAGAATTACGTGAAGACGGCACTCTTGAGCGTTCACAATACCGCCGCTATTACTTGAAAGCAAAAGGCGGTTCGTATCGTTCAATTTCTCATATGAAAACCCAGATGAGTCTTGAAGGAATCTCAATTGGAGGTGAGCAGTGATGGCAAGTGGACCAAGACAACGTAACCAATATCGTCGCAGGCGTAGTGGACAAACAGATTATCGTCGCAGACTAAAGCTGTTGAAGAGTGGTAACTCTCGAGCTGTTGTTAGAGTCTCCAACACCCGCGTTGTTTGTCAAGTAGTTTCTTGGAAATCAGACGGGGACAAAGTCGAAGTTACCGTCACTGGTGATGATCTCGTATCTCGCTACGGTTGGCCAGATTCTAACTCTCGCAAGAATATTCCAGCATCATACCTAACAGGATACGCACTTGGAAAGGCCGCCCTTGCAGCAGGACATGACGAGGCGGTCTTGGACATTGGTTTGGCAGCTAGCACTAACGGTAATCGCGTATTTGCGGCACTAAAGGGCATGGTTGAAGCAGGATTGGAGATTCCACACGGTGACTCCATACTACCAGATGACGAGCGAATAAATGGGGCTCATATCGATGATTCATATGCTTCAAAAGTAGAAGCTACAAAGAAGAAAATTGAGGAGGCGTTCTAAGATGAGTGACGAGGAAATAACTCAAATGGCACCGGGTTTGATTCAAGCCTTTGCAGCACAAGAAGAGCAGGAAGAGCAGGGAGGCCGCCGACGCCGACGCTCTGCTGCAGACGAAGCCATTTCAGCCCTAAGATCTTGGACGCCAAAGACAAGACTAGGCCGAGAAGTCATGGCTGGTCGTATTGTTACTTACGAACAAGCACTCGCTTCGGGACTGCCAATAAGAGAGGTCGAAATCGTAGACGCTCTAATTCCAAACCTTGAGGATGAAGTACTGAAGGTAAATATGGTTCAAAGAATGACTGACTCAGGTAGGCGTGTTAGATTCAACGTCATGGCTTGCGTGGGCAATAAGGATGGCTATGTTGGACTAGCAATGGCAAAGGGTAAAGAGGTAGCACAAGCAATTCAGAAGGCACTTATCGCTGCTAAATTGAACATAATTCAAATTCAGCGTGGTAACGGTTCATGGGAATCAAGCGTTGGTCCGGGAACTTCTGTACCTTTCAAGGTCCAAGGACAGGCTGGTTCAACCAGAGTTACGCTAATGCCAGCCCCTGCTGGGAAAGGTTTGGTTATCGGAGAAACCGGAAAGCGTGTCCTCAATCTAGCAGGTGTAAGCGACGTTTTATCTAGAACCAAAGGTCAAACAAGGACAACCATCAATTACGCTGCTGCAACATTTAACGCACTAGCAGCAATCAACAGAACTCGTGTTTCAGATTCACAAAGAGCAGAGTTATTCATCCACAAAGGGAGGATACTAGAATGAGTTGGATAGTCGTAAGAGCGCGTTCAGATGTAAAGGTCGAACGCTCTATCAGAGAAACGATGGGGATGTTGAATTTAACTCGTGTTAACCACGCAGTTATTATTCCAGACAACCCTCAGTACAAGGGTATGCTTCAAAAGGCAAAAGATTACATTACATGGGGAGACGCAAACGCAGATCTTGTTGAAAAGATGATTACAGAGCGCGGTCGTCTTGTCGGTGATAAACCAGTCACAGATGATGATGTAAAGGAAGGAACAGAATACGGTTCAATCAAGGAATTCGCAGCTGCAATAACCTCTGGTGAGGCTACAGTAAAGGACCTGCCAGGAATGAAGAGAGTATTCAGACTCCACCCACCAAGAGGGCCAAAAGGATGGGGTGGATTAAAGCGGACCTACGTTGTAGGTGGAGCTCTTGGTCCACGCGGTGATGATATATCGGCATTGGTCGAAAGAATGATTTGAGGTGATTTTGATGAGTAAAGCAAACAAACATCGAGGACGTTGCCGCACACACGGAAGAGGCCACAAGGCTGGACGTGGAGCAGGTAAGCGTGGAGGTCGTGGCAGAGCAGGTATGAACAAGCATCGTGTCATGACTCGCATCAAGTACATGCCAGGTCACTGGGGAATGCATGGCTTCAACCGCAATCCTGGATTGAGAACTGTATACGTGACATGCAACGTCGGAGATCTTGAAGGAATGGCTGAAGGAAAAGATTCTATAGATTTGACAGAAATGGGCATAGACAAACTCCTCGGTTCCGGGAGAATAAGTACAGCACTAACAGTTACGGTTCAAGAATGGTCTGCAAAAGCAGCGGAGAAGATCTCCGCAGCCGGCGGTTCAATAGAAGGCGACGAAGATGAAGAGGAGTGGGAATGAAGACCCTTGATGGTATTCGTTGGACTTCTTTAATACAGTAATAATCGGAGGAATAAGACATGGGCAAGCAATCAATCCCTTGGGCAGTAGGGCTAACGGGCCTGCTGTACTTTGGAATGCTGGGTTACTGGCAGTATGATGCATTTGAAACTGCGCTATTCGGCTCTGGAAACGCTTCACAAAATGCTATCGATGGAGCAATATTTGGATTTGGTTTTGGTGTTGCCTACGTTGCGTTCATGATTTGGTGTTTTACTCAGGACCTACCAGAGGGACTGAAAGAAGTACCAATCATTGGGCGCTACGGAAAGATGCTTGCTTGGCTAACCTTCCTTATCGTTGCAGTCTGGTATTGTCGTCCAAACGCATGGTATGATGGAACGCACCAAGATTTGGTTGGCTACCTGTTGGTTGGTGTAATTCTACTAGGGTTCGGTGCTGCTGCGACTCTTACTTGTTTCATGTACAGTGGTGATAAGAATAGCCGCCTGTATGCTCTGCATCGTTTCGTGGACACCTATCCTACAATCACTAAGCCTGAAAGGCACGTCAGGTTCAATGAGAAACTTTGGACAACGACCTTAGTTCTGATAATTTACTTCGCTATGACAAACGTCATGATTTGGGGTCTGTCTGGACAAGCACTGGATCTTTTCAGTGGGTTCCGCTCAATCATGGCCGGTGCGTCTGGTACCATCATGCATTTAGGAATCGGGCCGATTGTTACGGGATCGATTATTATGCAATTATTCGCCGGTGCCAAAATTATCAGACTCGACTTGCAGGATTCGGAAGATAAGGCAATGTATCAGGGTGTACAAAAATTGTTAGTTCTACTTATGATTCCTATCGAATCAATACCTCAGACCTATGGATTCTTGGACCCAACAGAGGCGCTGATCACAAACTATGGTATGGGTTGGGCCAACTTCGTTATCGTTGCTCAGCTCTTCGCAGGCTCATACCTTGTATTCTTGCTAGATGAACTGGTAAGCAAATGGGGTATTGGTTCTGGAATCTCTCTTTTCATCGCTGCGGGTGTTGCTCAATCCACCTTCGTAGGTACTCTTTCACCAATGCCTGCAACATCCGGAATGAGCTATAGTCTACAGAATCCACCATCTGGTACTTTACCTATGATATTCTACATGTTTAGGGAGGCTTCAAATTCAGAAATGATATCACAAAACGGCTTCGAAACGATATTGCTTACACACGTTAATCCAGTGGCAGCACTATTCTCTTCGGTTGTTGTGTTCCTCGTGGTAGCTTATGCAGAATCCAGTAAACTGGAATTACCTCTTACCCACGGAAAGGTTCGGGGTCACCGCGGTAAATATCCTATCAGGCTAGTATATGCTTCGAACATTCCAGTTATCTTGATGGCTGCTCTACTTGCTAACATCAATATGTTTACTCTCCTATTCTGGAACCACCCAACGCTCCAGAAAACTCCGATACTCGGAAAAGAAGGCTGGGGTAGTATGTCAGAATATATTGGGACGTATGAGCCCGGTTCTTCTACTCCAAGTGGAGGGTTTGCGTGGTACTCATCTATGGTAAATGGCGTGAATGACTGGTTAATTCCGCTACTTAACCAACAGGGTGATATTTATGGCCATACGTTATGGCAAATAGGTGGTCACGTGATTTTCTATGTCACGCTGATGACTGTTGGTTCGATGGTGTTCGCTAAGTTCTGGATCGATACTACGAATATGGGTTCAAAGGATGTAGCAAAGCAGATTGAACGCACCGGTATGCAGATTCCTGGTTTCAGAAAGAATCCGCTCGTCTTAGAGCGAATTTTAGAGAGGTACATCCCTCCAGTAACTTACTTCTCTGGCGCATTTGTAGGTCTTCTAGCAGCGGGTGCTGACCTACTTGGAACGGTTGGTAATGCTACTGGTACGGGTCTGTTACTGGCTGTAGGTATCATTCTGCGTACATATGAACAAATCCAGAAGGAACAAGCAATGGAAATGCATCCTATGCTGAGACAATTCTTCGGTGCAGAGTAATACTCGCTCGTAGAAATTAAGTCAGTTCCACTAGCTTGATTCAGAAGTGATTTTTTGATCAACTTCTACACTGTCTTCCCTTACGTCAGTCTGGGATTCTTCGTCTACCTCACTTTCAGTCTCGGATTCACCTTGATCGGAATCTG
>Ga0160423_10002654_pt1 | contig 14896 bp, 8 predicted proteins | sample CRUFie14St8metaG_FD_108191 | JGI IMG/M metagenome (GOLD analysis project Ga0160423, IMG submission 108191) | Marine microbial communities from the Costa Rica Dome - CRUD Field 142mm St8 metaG | ecosystem: Environmental > Aquatic > Marine > Oceanic > Photic zone | place: Costa Rica: the Eastern...
AACCCGGGTTTTCGGCTTAGAAGGCCAAAGTGATATCCAGACTACACTATACGTCCTTGTTGGATGCGGAGGCTCACTCTTCAAGAAGGTTACAATCGATTAGAGCGGACGAGCACACTTCACGCATCGACGAGGTTTTCGGACTGTTCGACGTTTCCATTCGAAACCACAATGGCCACATGTCCACGATTGTACGGTTTGATTTCCGAGAACTGCATCTCGCATTTTCTGAAGAAGTGGTGATTCTTTCAATGAAGGTGCAGGAGCGATTTGAGAAACCAACTTGTCGTGTTGTTTGGAGTGAATCGTAAGGCCAGCAGCATGGAGTAATTCGTGCACGAAAGTATGCTTGTAAAGAGCCTCATCTTGCAATAGTGCAGGATGCAAACCAATGGTGATTGGACCTGGATCGAGTCGGAGCTTTCTTCGACGAACCAATTCATTGCTTCCCTCGTCGAAGCGAGTCATCCCCAATCGGTCATCGGTGACTTCAAGCCATTCCAATGAGAAACGATCAGCAACCCATGGCCGGAATACGGCATCAAGTACGCCTGAAAGCGTTTGAATGACTTCTTCCACAGAACCTTCTGGGATGTATGGATCCTGGTCAGGTTCAGGCGTATCAGCGAGAAGTCCCGATGTCTTTCCCGCCATACCCATGCCTCACGTATCCTCTTCATAGGTGTTGGTTTGGGAATGCTTATCATCGGCATGACGGTCGCAAAGGTTGCGTAAGCACCAAAATGGGCGTGTAGATCAGTTGGAAGATCGCTACCTTGGCATGGTAGAGGCCCCGAGTTCAAATCTCGGCACGTCCACTCATTATTGCTCAAATTTTTGCCATTCTGAGCCAGTTCCTGCAACACGATACCATTGAGATCCGTCCTGCTGCTTTAACCATTCATATCCGTTTTCGTCAGTCTGATCTGCCGATTCTGTGGCTAATGGAGCTTTGGTGACTTGATTCACAGAAATCAATGGCACTGGTATTTTGTCTTCTGATGAAGAAATGACGGCAGATTGTTTTCTGAGATAAATCATGACAACACCAACAAGTGCAAATGCAGCCAATGGTGAACCAATCGATACAACAGGGTGAGCTTGCATCCATCCAACAGCCGTCCATGCACAACCATCTGGGGTCTCTGGATGAGCATCTTCAGGACATCCATCTCCATTTTTCCCAGCAGAATTGTCGCCGAATCCATCCCCATCTGAATCGACACTTTGGTCAGCATTATCTGGGAAGACATCGATCAAGTCAGCAACTCCATCAAAGTCTGTATCCAAGAAATAACGAGCGTCGAGCGGGAATGCATCGTTTGCATCCAACACGTCATCATTGTCATCATCGAGATCTTCTCCATCATCCCAGCATCCATCACCATCATAATCTGTATCGGCTGAACTTTGCCACGAGAGATAACCTTGTGGACAAAGATCGTCCATATCATCAACTCCATCGTTATCATCATCCAAGTCTTCGTCTATGTCTCTGCAGCCATCTCGATCGTAATCGTTCAAAACCGTGGAGCTCCATTCGACAAATCCAAGACAATCATCAACAGAATCTTCGATTGCATCATTATCATCATCCTGATCTTCGGAGGAGTCATAACATCCATCCAAATCATAATCACTTTCCTGAGCGCCTTCTTCAAACATATGCCCTTTTTGACAAGTATCAGCTGAGTCGAGTATCCCATCATTATCATCATCGTTATCCTCGTCGCTGTCTCTGCAACCATCCGAATCATAATCTTGGTTTGAATTCCCAACCGAGAACCAACCGAGTTCTCCTGTTGGACATTTATCTAAACTGTCAAGAATACCATCATCGTCATCATCAATATCTTCATCCAAATCTCGGCAACCATCTGAATCATAATCGGATTGAAGAGCCCAGGACATAACCCCCTTGGGACAGGCATCAGAAACATCAGGAACATCGTCATTATCGTCATCGTTGTCTTCTGAAGAATCGCGACAGCCATCCGAGTCATAATCCGTTGAATCATCGCTTATCCAAGATTTTTCTCCAGTTGAACAAACATCAACAATATCAAGCACTCCGTCATTGTCATCGTCTTCATCTTCGCTTGAATCAAGACAACCATCCCCATCATAGTCATTTGATGGGTTGCTTAGCCACAATCGTTGAGAGCCAATTGAACATGAATCTTGTTCGTCAGAAACACCATCATTGTCATCATCTTGATCTTCCAAAGCATCATGGCATCCATCTGAATCGTAATCCTCAACGCTTGTATCCCAATTCAGTTCACCCATAGGACAAGTATCGACGACATCATAGAAACCATCATTGTCATCATCTTGATCTTCCACTGAATCCTGACAACCATCTGAATCATGATCCGTCATCTCAGAACTTATCCATCCCAAATCTCCTTTAGGACAAGCGTCAACTAAGTCAAGAAGCATATCCCCATCATCGTCATCATCCTCTAGGTTGTCTTCACAACCGTCTGAATCATAATCGTTGGAGACACCACTAATCCACCCCAAAGCTCCAGTCTGACAATCATCACTCAAGTCAAGAATGTTGTCGTTATCATCGTCAATGTCTTCTGAGATATCTTGACAACCATCAGAATCATAATCACTCACCCAGGTACTTGTCCATCCTAGTGCCCCTTTTTGGCACAAATCTTCCGCATCTGCGATGTTGTCGTTATCATCATCAAGATCTTCCGTTGCATCGCTACATCCATCACCATCATAATCGGTTGATCCTGAACTATACCAACCGAGCAATCCTTTTTGACAGGCATCGGATGTATCGAGAATTGAGTCATCATCGTCATCATCGTCCTCAATGTTATCATGGCAACCGTCTGAATCATAATCTAATGCAGACGAACTTACCCAACCAAGTGTACCTTTTTGACAAGCATCATTCACATCCAGAACATTGTCAGCATCATCGTCGTTATCTTCTGAAGAATCTCGACAGCCATCCGAGTCATAATCCGTTGTGCTTGAACTGGTCCAACCAAGAGAACCAGTCTGGCATGCGTCGATTTGATCGATCACATTGTCATTATCATCGTCGTTGTCTTCCGTTAAATCCTGACAACCATCTGTATCATAATCCGTCGTGGAGGATGAAATCCATCCAATCGCACCTACTTGACAATCATCATTTGCATCAAGGACATTGTCATTATCATCATCTGAATCTTCTGTGGAGTCTAAACAACCGTCTGAGTCATAATCTGTTGCAGAAGTACTCGACCAAGCCAGAGTCCCCGTTTGACAGAGATCGTTAATGTCCAACACGTTGTCGTTATCATCATCTGAATCTTCTACTGAATCCCTACAACCATCCGTATCATAATCCGTTGTGACGGAACTTGTCCACCCAAGAGAGCCTGTAGAACAATCATCTGATGAATCGAGGATTCCGTCATCATCATCATCGTTATCTTCACTCGAATCATGACAACCGTCTGAATCATAATCTGTCGTTGAGGAACTCGTCCAATTCGCCAATCCAACTCTGCAATCATCGTACAAATCCATGACATTATCATTATCATCATCTGAATCTTCAGAAGCATCCTGGCAACCGTCTCCATCATAATCGCTTGTTGAGCTACTTGTCCAACCAGTTACACCAATCGGACAAGTATCCAGCGTATCTGTAACGAGATCATTATCATCATCACTATCTTCAGTTGAATCTCGGCAACCATCGCCATCATGATCTGTGGATGCAGACGAAGCCCAACTAAGTGCACCTTTACTGCAAGCATCAGAAGAATCTGTTACTCCGTCATTATCATCATCAGCGTCCTCGCTTGAATCTCTACATCCATCCGAATCATAATCTGTCAGGGCAGTTGATGTCCAACTAAGAGCACCTGTACTACACGCATCGGTGACATCAGATATACCATCATTGTCGTCATCAGTGTCTTCTGAGAAATCTCTGCACCCGTCTGAATCATAATCGGTCCATGGATACGAACTCCAACCCAATGCCCCTTTGCTACAACTATCTGCTGTATCTAACACACCATCGTTATCATCGTCAGTATCTGCTCCATCCCATAAGGAATCACCATCGTAATTTGGAGCAAGAACATCATAACGCGTCGTAATTGGGACAAATCCACTATTTCCAGCAGCTGCGATTGGATTAGGAGACTCAAACAGTCTGTAACTCCAAGACTGGCCCAATGAATCTGGATCTTCCATAAACCATGATAGAATTGAAGTCAACCAGGACTTTGGAGCAATGGTGATTGTCAAATTCACGAACCCATACACCTCAGTCTCACTTTCCCAATTATAGAAAGGATACAAAGAAAAAGCGATATCCCCTGTTACATTCGTTGTATTCAATACATCACCATTCGAATTTGAATCTGTAAAGTAGTCATAAGCAGAGGTTTGAAAACCATCAAATTGTAATACGGATGTTGTATCATCATAGTCATAAAACGTCCCTTGGGTTGTTGCATGCATCCACAATTCATTTTCCATCGTTATCTCTAGCATAATTCCGAATTCAAGCAAGATATCGATATCGACAAAACTATTGACAAATGCAGAAACTGCACCAGTCACCGAATTATAACTCATGATCTTCGTTATGAGGGGATAGAGATCAATTGCAGAAATGGTGATGTTTTCGTAGACGGACATAGTCTGACCGTATTGGTCTGTAAGCGTAGTGCCATTGTAGATCTCATCGAATTCATCCCACAGGAAGATTTCAACATTCGATCCGTACAACGTCAAGTTTTCACTACGCTGATTGTTATATCTTTCAATCAATGAAGGAACTGGAAAACTGAAATTCCCGCCATCAGAGGAATTTTCAACATCATACCAGTAAAATTGTACTTCAGGTTTCAACTCCATAATGTATCGATTTGTGCTGGCGGAAACCTCTGCATCAAGCCCAACGAATTGTCCATTTGAGGAAGGATCAATTTCAACATCAACATAACCAATGTGGGTTCTTTTGAAGTTGAATGCCAGACCAACTCCAATTACTTTGTTTGCAACTTCAGCATCTGCCCAATTTGGTCTCCAAGTCAGCGTTTCATTCACTGTGTAATTTGTGTCAAGTCGAATTGTGCTTTGGCCAGAAATGTTTGATACTGTTGTAAAATCGGAAACAGGGAAATCAACGATGGAAATGGTTTGATTCTTCCATCGAACAAGACCTTGATCATCTTCCACTTCGAGTGAAACGTCTATGGTATCGGTTTGTGTGAAAACACCTGTAATACTCTCTGCGGAATAAGAAACTCCATCGATGTACCATGTTGTCGATGTGATGTCTTGCGTAACGCTCGCAGTAGAGTACATGCTATCAGGATCTGAACTGCATTTAGAATCAAATGTGACTGGAACGTGGATCGTAGCAACCAAATTATCCACCCCTTTTGCATCGAAACAAGCAACAGGCGCCATGTTGATTGCTCTAAACTGGGATTGTGATACAATCGTTCCCGTCGTGCTTGCATTTCGGGCAGTTACACGATAGTCAGTGTAACTGAAATGAGTTGTTTCATTTTCAGAAGCATCCCAACCGCTCGACGGTGCAGACAAGCTACCTGAGGTAGTAGAACCTGATTGGACAAACTGCCAATTTGATGATGATGAATCCCAACTTTCAACCGTGTAATATTGGTTGGTTCTCACACCCCTATTCACATCTAAAGACAAGAATACGTGTGAAATATCTTGACGGCCATTGCTCGGTGGCCATTGCAAATAGTTCGTATAATCTGCTACGAGATAGAACGTTGGAGTCCATGATAAATCGGTTGATCTGTTTGCAGAACGTCCTGGATTCACACTGGTTAGACCAACGTCTTCATCATCCAGATTTAGTTCGATGTAACAGACCCAACAGTCTTCTTTTTTCATCAACTCATCCGGAATCTCCCTAGTACCTGCACTGTTGTTTCGTATGTATTCTTTGTAGATTTCAAATTCAGATTCATTGTACAATAAAACATCCAAATCATTAGGAATTTCCGTACGTATTGCATGAGCGCTTATCGTTTCTCCTGGACGTACGTCATTAATGGTAATGTAAGTAAATCCTGCAGATGGATCTGATGAAGAATCTTCCTTCACCGTGTACCATTTACCAGAGGAAATCGAAAGGGTGTAGTCTGTCCCATAGTATCCACTGGAAGTACTAGCAGTAACTCGAATGTAGTATGTTTCGGCCGTAGTTGTATTACCCCAAAATGTCGAATATTGGTCATAGATTCCACCCTCTTCAGTTGCTTGCACAGATGTAAGAGTACCTCCAAATCCAACTTCATAGACATCAAGATCAACATATCTGTATGTGTCTTCCTTGTCGATGCTCAAGCCCCAAGTCGTGAAAGCTGGAATGTCAACCTTGTACCAATCGATTGGGTCTTTGTAAAGCGTTGGATTGTTGGAACTGTAGTGGCAATCTCGAGCGCAAACATACTCCTCGAATTGATCCCCGAGCGTGATAGAATCTGCCAATGATGCAATGTTATTTGTCTCGATATCGATGTACAATCGATAGTATGAATCGTCATTACCCCATCCCGATTTAGCTTCCAACTTGATATAATAGTAACCTGAATATGTTGCAGTGTGCGTTAGGATTCCATATTGTAGGTGCCCAACTTGCTCGGTGCTTGTCAAACTCGTTGATGATGAGTCGAAAATGGTCATATCGATGTATACCTGTGCTGGAGTCCCATTGTTGTATAATTTTGCATGCAACATCTCACCATTTTGCACATACACTTTGTACCAGTCATACTGGTCTTGCGGACCATATCCGGACGTACATGTTGGGTAACAGAGGTACCCGTCTTCAGTATCTCCATCATACAATTCAGTCGCTGTTGACAATGTATTGTTCGCACTTGTCAGTTCAATCCAAGGCCCGATAAGGGCCAAGAAAAAAATCGAAATCAGTACGAGAGGCTTGCTTTGCATGTTTTTGTATTCAAAATACTCTTATATACAATTTATCACAAGAAATTTTGTTTTCAATTTTCAACGAAGTCATATAAATTATCCCAATAATCATCAAGCAATAACAAGGCCTCTCCAATACCTCTTACAGACAATAAACCAGAATCGTTCCGATTCAACAAACGCATTTTGTCAAGTTTTGCCAATGCGTCATCAACCTCGAAATCGATATCTGTATCAAAACAATTCATCAACCATGATTCAATGTAGCGGTCCAACGACTCCTCAGTAAAAGAATTTGGTTGATTCATCACGAGAATACCGTAAGCTAGGATTGCTTCTTTCACTTCTTGTTCTTCTGCCATATCCACAACTACAGATAGCACACTCGAGTTGTTTGCTAAGCCTTTGAAGTACATGTCTTTGGCAACAATGTTCCGAAATTTCTCCCTAGTTTTCTGGTAAGAAGTATATGTCTTGAGAACGTAAGCCCCCAAACCTGAGAGTAGACCTCCAACGAGAGAGAGCGAAGTGCTCCCTGTTTCACCTCCAAAAAGCAGTGGCCCGTATTTCATACCAAGGGAAACAAGGCCTGCAATAAGAGGGGCGAAGATCTTGATTTTCTCAAGCGTACGCATACTTGGAGACGTGTTTGAGAAGATAACTTCCATGTCAAGATGAGGCACGTCTTTGAACAAACGGAGATGCATACCATGACCTTCTTGACCCGGATAATACCGTTTTTTGTTGTTCGACAGAAACCAATCCTCGTCGTGAAATTCGAGTACTGTGATTACCTTTTCAAAAATACGTACAGCTTTAACCTCCTTTCTCAAACCAAATAATGTTCGAACCTCGCGTTGTTCTATATTTTGGCCCAATTTATAGTATCGTTGATTTTGATATTCATCGAAACGAACATCCAGACTTATTGGTAACACATCCTCCGCTTCAAGCGCTTGTTCTATCTCCTCACCGGTAATAGGTTCCCAATTACCATTCACCATAGTCTCATCAAAGGTTTGAAGGAATTTAATCACATTATCATTTGAATAATTAATTTCTTCGTTTGAATCAGGATCCATTGGAGCGTACTGCTCCTTCATTTCCTCCATCTCAGAATGAAAATCATGGTGCCATATTGCTTCAAACATATGAAAAACATTCGCCAATGATTCTTTTGTCGCTACATCGATTTGCCAAGATGTTAGTAATTTATCCTTAATTTTCGATTTTGTCACGGGGATGTATTTCGGTCTATGATGTGAATTCAGATGTCGATTTGTTGGATGATTCTTGTTATTATCAAAACCTACCTCAATCAAGAAATCAGGAAAATAAGCCCTCGTATGCTCAAGTGCAGCATCACTGTCATATCCTGAATCAACAAGTTTCTGATAGTAGGTGGCTGCGGAGTTCATGCGACTACTTTTGTTCGTGTATGTATAACACTATCTTAGTGTAATTTTCCTATCAAAGCCTTAATGCAGGGATTTAAGATCATAAAATCGAGGTGTTGGGTTGAAATTGGACGATCATCCAACACCAGGCTAATAGCAATATGCTTCCAAGAATTGTGTTGAAAGAAATCAACTCAGAAACGAGCCAAACGCCAACATATGAAAACGAAATTGCAAGTGCAAGTATGAGGATGAAAAGCGGGGCTTTCTGTAAGCGCGGATCGATGAAGGAATAACAGTAGTATCCTCCTCCATAAACAGCAAATGGGAAGGCGAAGAGAGCATAAGTCAATCCGATAAGGATACCAAACAACATATAGGAAAACTCCAGTTGTGGTGTTGTGATGATAATCTCAACTACGAGAAAAATGGTGCAAAAATTGTGCATCACCTGATTGTGAAACCAAAACTGTCGTTTGTGGTGTTCCGCGTCTGAGAAGTCACCTGGCAATATCACAAATCGTACAACCGTCGATGTCAGGAATGAAGCACCTAAGGCTGTTACAAAGGAAACTGCAATGAATTGATTCAACCATTGTGGAATATCTGATTCGACATACAGAAGATAAGACGATATCGTTGCGATTGTAAAATAGATCACATTCAAGATAAGCGTCCAACTACTGAACGTCACAAATTTTTGAATTCGAAGCGGGTGAATGAGGACATCTGCTTTCTTTTCATGCGAGCGTACAATCATATGACCTGTTTTCATTCTGTACATGTAGACAATTGCTGAGAGGCCAACGAATAGACAAAGAAGATGCCAGAGAAAAAGAGGCAATGGAGATGCAGTGCTAAGCGACGCCCCTGTGTCTGCGAGATATGAGACCACATCGAGCGTGTAGACAAGCGTTATTGTTAAAATAGAAAATACAGCCAAAGTACCGATACTTCGATACATGTCGTCATTTGGATGGTATTGATCGAACGAATCCATTCACATCCAACCAGTGCATCCTACTCCGCATCATCTTCTACGGTATGGTTTGTAATTGTAGGAGAACCCGACAGCCATTTCGGCGACCACCAGTTCCATTTGCCCATCAGGCGCATGGTTGACGGGACGACAAGAGCCCGAACAATGGTCGCATCAAGGAAGATGGCTAAGGCCAAACCGAGTCCGATCTGTTTGAGGATGACAACGGAAGAAAGTCCGAACGCCATGAATACAACGACCATGATAGCTGCTGCTCCAGTAATAAGACGTCCAGTCTTTTGTAAACCGTTGGCAACAGCTTGGGTGTTGTCACCAGTCACTTCCCACTCTTCGTGAATTCGAGAGAGCATGAGAACTTCATAGTCCATCGATAAACCAAAAACGATACAGAAGATAATGACTGGGTTAGTGGTTTCGATCGGTTGAGCGGTAAAGTTGAGCAAACTTTCTCCATAGCCCCATTGGAACACAAAGACAAGCATACCGAAGGTTGCAGAAATCGAAAGAATGTTCATGACAATGGCCTTGATTGGAATGATAACACTTCGAACTTGAACAAAAATAAGGATGACCGTTGAAATGAGGATGAACGCCAAGGCAATCGGAAGGTTTTCGACAATTGCATCCTGAACATCAAGGGAGTAAGCAGCAAAGCCAGCAACGAGAAGTTGCCCCTCATCGCCCATAGAAAGACCACCGAGGAATTGGTCTCGATTCTCACGCACGTCAGCCACAAAGCCACGTCCGTCCTCACCAGTAATCGGCCCATTTAACGAGAAAATGATGTAGGTCACACCATTGGAAAGAAATTGGTCACGCAGATACTCTCGTGTTGCTACTTGCTCATCGGTGAGAAATTCGTCAGGTGTTTGCCAATATGCAACGACCGAGGATTCATTCATGCTGGCATCCGGTAAGGCATAACCAAAGGCAGTAATGACTCGATTGTCCTCAATCTGGTCAGTCATCCATTTATGCGTGGCTCGAAGATTTGTCTCGTCAAGAGGATCTTCTCCATCGAAGTCCATTACAACCATCGCAACGTTCACGGCTCCTTCAGGCCACTTTTCATCCATGTGTTCAAATCCAACACGGGTTTCATCTTCTGGAGGCAGTGCGTCACGAGATGCAATCGAAAAATCAGCGTAAAGGAACGGTAAACCAGCCCCTAGCAGGATAACCAACGTTGGAATCAAAACAGCCCACGGTTTGTCCATAACCGTTGTGGCTATCTTCGCCCAAATGCCTGTTCCATCATCGTTTTCAGTACTGAATGAATATGGGATTTTCCCTAAGAACACTCGGTGGCCAAGGATGGCCATGAAGGCAGGTAAGACAATCACCGAGAAGATCATCGCAACTGAGACTGCAAGTGTTCCACCGATTCCGAGACTTGGCAATCCTGTATTTTCAAAGAACAGCATCCCCATGAGGCCAATTGCAACGGTAATTCCGCTGAAAAAGACCGCTTTTCCTGCTGTTGCGACGGTCATGGCTGTTGATGTACGAATGTCTCGACCTCGATTCAATTCTTCACGGAACCGATTGACTAAGAACAACGAATAATCAACAGAAACACCGATTCCGATCAGCGTAATGATGTTGAGTGCATAGACTGTGACATCCATTGTATTCGACAGCCAAATGGTCAATCCAACAGCAGAGAGAACCGTCAATACGGCGACTGCGAATGGAAGCAATGCGGAGATGATGGTTCCAAACACAATGCCGAGAATGATGACAGTCAAAGGACCAGAGATTAGTTCCGCTTTGATTAGATCATCTTGAATTCGGGTATCAAAGGTAACATCGATAGCGATTTCACCTGTTCGCCAAAATTCAAAATCTTCATCCATATCGATGGATTCTTTGTTGTCTGCAAACAGCTGTTTTGCTTCCGTACGATCTTCGTTGATGGTGACTCGATTCTTCGCCCAAAAGCCATCATCGCTCTGGTATACATATTCATCACGTTCATCGCCAACAATGTCCCATGAGAATTGGATTGTGACTTTCTCCATTGTGGTAAATTTCGACAATGCATCTTCGACGGCTGATTGCCACACGTCTGAGGAATCATCCAACGACTCATGGTGAACGAGAAGAATGAAACTCTGACCTCCTTCATCTTCTGCGACGAAAGCGCTGTCACGCAAACGAGATGCTTCTAAGGACTCGAGGTCTCCCTCGCCCCACGATTCCGCCCAATCGGCACCAAGACCAATCAATGAACCCATGCCAAGGCAGGCGATGAGTCCAATAGCGAGAACCATCTTGCGACGGTCGTAGGTGAGTTCACCGAGCTTGTAGAAAAGACGATCTTCAAGCAGTTTAGGATCTGTCACAGATTCCATGTCTTTGCCGATGAAAATCGGTATATCAACTCATGTATTCAATGCCCACTACTTTCCACCGGTCGCTCGGCTGGTTGGACCAGGCAAAGGGAGTGATTCTGCACGATTCTCAACCTTGCGGACAACAAAGTGCTCTTCACCGTCTTCATCGGTTGGCTCGGTTGAAACCTCAACTTCCAATCCGAAATCACGTAGGGATGTTTGGTCCTGAGGCAAACCCATTTCGTCATTTCCCTGAAACAATTTTGCATCGATTGCGTGCGCATAGGCTACTTCATCGAGTGCTTCAACAGCAATGAACATTTGTCGTGGAAGTCCCCCGCTCAATGGAACTACGTGGACCATTTCAGCAGGCAGACGGCCATCGAAGTTCGAGTAGTATGCCATCGACTCATCCTGCATAACGAAATCAATCTGATACCAACGGTCATCGTTGGCTTTCGGACGCAACCGAATGTGGACCATCAGTCCAACCTCTTCAGCATCATCAACAATTCCTGCCTGTTCAATCATCGATTCAAAGACAGGACCGAGAAACGCTTTTCCGTCGTTTTTCAATTCCTTTGCATGACGGCCATACGTGTAGAGGATACGATTTTCAGCAAAGTCTTGGCGGCAAACAATAACAGTGGTGTCGGAATCTTCTCTCATGCAAATGTATAGGGATGTCGAGAGTACTTAATCATAGTTAAGTTGTGAGGAAACACTCACTTGATACAAGCGTTCTTCAATGAATTCTTGTAGCCTTAATCATGGAACAAGCCATTCTTGGAGGCGGTTGCTTTTGGTGCGTCGAAGGGGCATACAAACGAATTACAGGTGTTCACTCTGCTTTACCCGGTTATGCTGGTGGCAAAGGACCCAACCCTACCTACGAAGAAGTGTGCAGTGGTACAACCGGTCATGCTGAAATCGTTATCATCGACTTTGATCCAAGCATGATTTCCTTTGAAACTATCCTCGAGGTATTCTTTACCGTACACGATCCAACCCAACTTAATCGTCAAGGAAACGATATCGGAACACAGTACAGAAGTTGCATCATGCCTGTCAATGATGAGCAGAGAGAAACGGCTAAAGCAACGATTGAAGCATTCTCAAAAGCCTTTAGCAATCCGATTGTTACGACCATCGAAGAAGCCAAACACCTCACAGTTGCTGAAGCATATCATCACGATTACTATGCTCGAAATCCAACACAAGGCTACTGTGCGATGGTGGTTGGACCAAAACTTGCGAAGGTCCGCAAAAAATTAGCACATCTGTATCACTGAGCAACAGATGACGCCTACGAGAAGTTGAAGGAGTGAATTCTTGTCGATGATTCATGGTCAATGGAATCTTTCAACCACCCACACCGCATAACGAGCCTGTCAAGGGCTACGTTCGCGGATCACCTGAACGAGCTGAACTTGAAGCTGAACTTGCACGACAGATGGCGGAAGTCATCGAGATTCCGTGCATCATTAACGGCAAAGAAGTTTGGACAAACAATGTCGTTGAACAAGTCATGCCACACAACCATGGTCATGTTCTTGCTCGCGTCCACCTTGCTGGTGAACAGGAAGTTCATGATGCGATACAGGCGTCACTCAATGCTCACAAAGCATGGTCAACCATGCCATGGGAAGCGCGTGGAGCGATTTTCTTGAAAGCTGCGACCATGCTTGCGGGCAGTCGTCGTCAAGAAATCAACGCTTCAACCATGTTGAATCAGTCCAAAACCTGTCATCAAGCGGAAATCGATTCAGCGTGTGAATTGATTGATTTCTGGCGATTCAACGTCGACTATGCTCGCCAAATTTACGAAGATCTCCAACCACCTATCTCACCAGAAGGCGTGTGGAATCAAAGCGAAATCAGACCGCTGGAAGGTTTTGTCTTCTCTGTAACGCCATTCAATTTTACAAGCATTGCTGGAAATCTTCCATCTTGTGCAGCCATCATGGGCAACACGGGCGTTTGGAAACCAAGTCGTAACTCCTATGTCTCGAATTATCGAATCATGAAACTCATGATGGATGCTGGACTTCCAGCCGGTGTTATCAATTTCATTCCTGGCCGTGCATCGGTTGTTGGCGACATCTGTATGTCGCATCCTGATCTTGCTGGCATTCACTTCACAGGATCAACCGCAGTTTTCCGTAAATTATGGAGAGACGTTGCCAACAATTTGGAGAGCCTTCGTAGTTATCCACGAATTGTTGGTGAAACCGGCGGAAAGGATTTCATCGTTGCACATCCTGATTGCGATGAAGAAGCACTAATTGTGGCCTTATTACGCGGCGCATTCGAATTCCAAGGTCAGAAGTGTTCTGCTGCAAGCAGGGCTTACGTACCTCAATCCGTTTGGAATCGAATCAAAGCAACGTATGTCGAAGAAGTCGGAAAAATCACAATGGGTGATGTTGCTGATTTCAGCAATTTCATCGGTGCGGTTATCGATAAGAAATCCTTTGACAACATTACTGGCTACATCGATCGTGCACATGCAGACGCAGGTTGTACAGTCGTCACTGGTGGAAATTATGACGGTTCAACAGGATACTTCGTAGAACCAACAACGATCGTTTGTTCGGATCCTATGTACGAATCCATGCAAGAGGAAATCTTTGGACCTGTGCTCTCAATCCACGTTTACGAAGATTCCAAATTCGAAGAAATTCTCGGCATCTGTGATTCAACATCAGAATACGCACTCACTGGTTCAATCTTCGCAACCAACCGTGAAGATATTGAAGTTGCAAAGGATGCATTACGATTCAGTGCTGGAAACTTCTACATCAACGATAAACCAACGGGTGCAGTCGTCGGGCAACAACCGTTCGGTGGAGCACGTGGTAGCGGTACTAATGACAAGGCAGGCAGTCCACTCAATTTGCTTCGATGGGTCTCTCCTCGTTCAATTAAGGAGACATTTACACCTCCACGTAGTTGGGGTTACGGTTTCCTTGAATGATGTGGCCATCGGCCCTTTGCCTCCAGCGCATTCTGGACTTTTGGTGTAAGCAACTCTCCGCGGCGGTTCTTTGCAATGAGCGAGAGAATATACCATCCAATCGAAAGAATTGGTGTTGCAATGAGTAACGTCAGTGAAAACCAGACGACAAGATGGCCCTCGGTTGCATACCAAGCCCATATTCCAGTTCCGATAAGTGTCAATATCAGGAATATGCGTGATGCCTCACTCG
>Ga0160423_10002656_pt1 | contig 14894 bp, 13 predicted proteins | sample CRUFie14St8metaG_FD_108191 | JGI IMG/M metagenome (GOLD analysis project Ga0160423, IMG submission 108191) | Marine microbial communities from the Costa Rica Dome - CRUD Field 142mm St8 metaG | ecosystem: Environmental > Aquatic > Marine > Oceanic > Photic zone | place: Costa Rica: the Eastern...
AGATAAATTCAAGTCAAACGCACCAGAGAAAAGGGAAGATCCGATATTACTGGAAAGTTTTCTGCCTTGAGTAGCACTATATTCAAAATCATAATCATATGGTCCCATCTTAATCTCAGCAGATGAACCACTTAGCATGAATGTCCATTCGCCAGAGTCTAGTGGGAATTCAAATGTCCAGTCTCTTTGAATGCCTGGGCCGAGGCTTGTTACTCCTTCTTGTGAAAGATGTTTAGCGCCGGCATTTGTGATGATTGCGACATCTAAGCCACCCATTGGAACAGGAGCTTCATTAGTTATTGAGACGGTGGCGATGATAACATCTTCATCATCATCATTGATGTCCATTTTGATGTTAATGACTTCGGCCTGTAGAGAGCCACTACTACCAGTCGTTGCTACACCCATGTCCTCGCCATTTACGCCACTGAAGCAACCATACTTGAATACAACCGTGAACCGATTGTTCACCGAAGCCCGTTGCGAGTGTTCACTGGTAGCGACCAGTCCACTGCAGCAACCGTATGATTTGCTAAATCTACAGGGCTTCGTTTCGTTTCGTGTTTCCAAGTCTTGTACACGTCCAAGAGACCCCACAACTGTCCAAAAATAGGAATGATGTACCTTAGTTTGTAGACTGCTCTTCTTCCCCAGTGATTGATACCGAGTAGACTTCCATCATCGTGAACGATAGCGATTCTCATAGCTCTCTGACCTAATGAGCGACCATATTGCCGTCCAGTATATTTGAAATAAAGCCAGTAGAATGTCAGAAGAACTATCCATGAGCCGAGAACATAGTGTGCTTGAGAAGTAATTAGTAAATTTAATGAGAAAACATAGACGAATAACATTTTTTGTGTAATCAGTACCAGTATTATCGAAATCAAAAACGCATCAAGCGCTAAGGCTACTACACGCTTCCATATTGGAGCAATTAGCATGCCTTCAGGGGCAGTTGCAGCAACAGCAGCCTGAGCCATTGTGCCCGGCTTATGTATGCTGACAGGTGAGTCCGCCATGGTGGGCCCTTGGGTCCTTACCTTGAAAGTCTGTGCTTAGGAGTTTACGACATGCCAGGCCATCAAATTGCACTCAGAGATCCAGTCAAGCCAACTTGCCCATGTAGGGTCATTCCTTAGAGTTCTATCATCGCCTACAACGATTAATCCTCTTTTTGCTCTTGTCAAGGCCACATTTAAACGACGGAAATCTGAGAGGAAACCCACCTTGCCGTGTTCATTTGAACGCACTGATGATAAGACAATAATTTCCTTCTCTCGACCTTGATAACCATCTACGGATTTTATTTCCAGACCTTCGATTTCATCTCCAATCATACTCTTAATCAATCTAACTTGACCAGCATATGGGGAAATAACACCAATGTCTTCAGGCTGTAAATCACCGGGAATCAGTAAATCATTTACGATTTTAACCACGATAGATGCCTCGTCCATATTAGACCTAGATGAGCCAGCCTCCTCTTCAATTTCAGAACCGTGAACTGGAACGAATGATACTGGTTTGTCCCAATCTGGCCAAAGGAAACCTGCGGCAGGAGGTCTATCTGCAGACGTACACCCATCCTCTAGTAGATTCTCGTAAAATCTAGAAGAAGGGAATTCACGAATTGTAGGATGCATCCTATATTGTGTTGTCAGCATGTGAGCAGGTATTCCATTGGAAAGCAGCCTCTCGAATAAAGGAATATTCAGGCCCCCCTCTTCCGCCTTTCTCGAGGTAACAGTAGGAGGTAATTGCCTATGGTCACCGACTAGAATCAATTGTCTTGCACCTTTTACAATTGGTACCAATGCCGAAGGCTCTGTTGCTTGTGTTGCCTCATCGATAAGTACAATCGAAAATTTTCTGTTTGCAATAGTAAAGTGGCCAGCTCCTATATTTGTTGTACACAACACTTCAGCTTCAGCCAAAACTTCATCTGTAATTCGTTGTTCGATTTCTCTGATTTCACGATAATTTTTGCTTATATCTCTGTGAGCCATACCTCGGTCTTTGCCTTTTAGATCGTGTAATCTAGATCGTATTCCGTCGGTCTCTTCTCGAATAAATGCAATTTCATCTTGTTTTGGATGGCTTGAAACCTTAGCATCCAAAGTTGCCTCCCTGAGACTTTCTCTTACCTTCACAGGTCTACCAAATCTCACTGCTTTTACTCCCAATTCAAGCAAACCCTCTAGCAGATTGTCAACTGCAACATTGGATTCAGCACAGGCTAAAATCGGGCCTCTTCCCATATCGATTAGAGCGCGAAGAAGGTGCACTGCAGTGTGTGTTTTTCCAGTGCCGGGAGGCCCCTGTATCATTGTAAGCCGTTGTTTTACAGCGGTTTCAATCGCGATTCTTTGACTCTCGTCTAAAACCATTCCTTTGAGATTTACAGGACGGATTTTTTGACCGTGTATTTCTGGCGGACGTTGGGCCGATGTTTGCAAATCATGTGGTTGACAAAGCAATAAATCTCTGAGAACAGTTCCCCCATCACCTTCAGTAGAGTGGAAAGAAATCAGAGCTTCATGCATCCTATCATGGGCAACACGATTAGCTCCTTTGTCAAGACGCCATCCTCCTTTCCTGAGGTCGCTCGGCTTGTCTTTAGCGACTATCCTAATACGGGAATTATTTCTATCTAAAACGACTCCCTCAACTACTTTTTCACCCCAAGGCCTAGCTCTTGAGATAATTACCATATCTCCATGACCGAACCTGTGATAGGGTAACTGTCCACCTCCTCTCGCCTCGAATACAAGAATTGGGTCTCCAAAGAATCTTCCAGATGTCCTTGCTGCTAAATCGAATAGTGCAAGACCAGCATCTAGCATTTTCTTTTTAGTCCAGTTTTTCCACCTCTCCTGAACCTGATTTAGCTCATCTTCTAATTCAGTTCCGATTAGATTTGTGAAGCATTCAAAGTGATCCTGCGACTTCCTCCACTTCGATTCATGTGCAATTTTTGTGCGTTCGCTATTTGATGACCGAGTGTCCATTCTTCGCACCCCTCCCTTCTCGGCCATAGCAAAACCGTGGAGTTGCTTGTATAGCATCTTGTCGATGGTCGAGAAATGGTGAGACTTAACAAGGAAATGAGTAGCCCAATATCTGCTGGTGAGTATGTTCAGACGTAAATCGACCGTGGAAGTTGAGGGCGAAGTTTGTCCTTACTGCGAGTTCGTGAACAGCGTAGATGCTACAACATGTTCCCAGTGCTATTATGACCTAAACAAGTCGCCTAGAGATCAAGGGGAGTCAGTTTCTACAGAACTCAGTAATTCAATTTTTGATGAATTAATGTCTGAAGAGGATGATTCATGGGAAGAAGGTGATGCATTAGATGTTGTACTATCTTTGGACCAAGACCCTCTTGAAGTGAAGCAGTATGAAGCCACTGATTTCGAATCTGAAGAACCAGAGAAAATCGGATTCATGGCATCGTCTGCACCAGAAATGCATGAAACGGTAAGCCATGAGCCACTCGAAGTAAGTGCAGAAGATGTTGGCAAGGTGATTAAGGACGTTCCAAAACTAGATTTCTCAAAGACAGATCCTATCAATGATGTTCCTGAACCAGTACACCAAGGCAAAGGAGCATTGTTCTCGCCAAGTACTCCTAGCAAAGTAGACGACGATCTGCTGGGTCATGTTGGTGGATTCGAATTACCATCACTACCTCCTGACGATCTATATGACAACAAGATTGACCTTACTGCCAAGAAAGCTCCTGCGCCTACACCGGCGGCAGTGCTCCCTAATCTTCCAGAAATTGCTTTCCCTACGCCTGTTGGAGGATTGCCGAAGCCTGTCGGATCGCCAATCCCTGAATCTGTCCCCCAAGTAGTTGCGAACCCGACAGTAGTTCCTCGATCTAGTACAGAGGTTAATCCAATTGCTACACCTTCTGATGAATCAATAGCAGATGCAAACAAAAACGATGATCTTGAAGAGCCTAAAAAGGTCCCAGAATTAGACATCGTTCTACCTTCCTCTCCGGTCCCTGCGCTAGATTCTAGATTTTGGCCTTGGCCTCAAGGTGAGGCTTGGGATGCAAGAAAAATTCATCGAGAGGTAGTATCTGCCCTGGAATTGGTCAAAAGCGGGAAAAAGGATGAAGCTGCATCAGTAATAGATTCACTAGGCCCGCATCTGACCGATGAAAATGTCGATTTGATTTACCATATCGGTATGGTGCTAAAGCAGTTAGAGAGAACGGATGAGGTTAGAGTGATGATTCAGAAAGCAAATGCGTCAATGCCTGAAAATGAGCATATTTCATCTGCAATGGCTCATCTTGGAGTATAGAGGTGATAGGTTTGGATACTCCAGAACTAGCGGTTGACAATCAGGTCATTCTTCGACCGGTAAACAGGAGGATACTTCCTGAGGTCATGAGCGCTTACCTTGAAGATCCTGAAGCTGCCAGAGCAGCTCTACCCTGGTTGAAAGAGGGTGAAGAGGCAAGAAGGCAGATTGCAGATTTGATGATAGATCTAGAAATGCACAGAAATGGTGACTCTATACACTTCTGGGCGATTCATTCCACAGAGGATAATTCATTTATCGGAATGATTGGATTAGGTGATGAACTACAATTAGCAGCATCAGCGTATAATCTAGGATATTGGGTTAGGAAAAGTTGGAGAAGAAAAGGAATTGCTCGAGCATGCTCAGACGCAATTTTTGAATGGCAATCACAGAGAACTGAACAATCACTAATCGAAATAACAGTTCATCCTCATAATAAGGCAGGACTAGCTACTTGCAAGTCGATTTGTGAAAAGTGGAGTGGATTGGCAATAGAGGGTTATGTGCCAATTGAGATCGAAAATCGTACAATACCCCATGTTCTGCACTTGATACAGTTGAACCGTGGTGATTAGATGAATCCGGTCTGGTTGACCGTTGACTCTGACGATATTCGTCACACTCCCTCCTCTCAAGGCCATCCGACGAGGTCCAAAGGGGTCCCTCATGAAGGAACTTCTTCCGATATGCGAATGGCCATGAAATATTTCAGAGAATGGTTGGATAAAACGCAAGTATCTCTAACGATTTTTGTTATTGCAGATCAACTCGATGACAATTTTTTCAGCGATTGGTTACGCGAATTATTGGACAATCATCCACAGGTTACGATAGGCTGCCATGGGTTAACGCACCGTTGCTGGTCTGCATTCCCTGAAGATTCTGAAGGGTTGTTGAAAGCATTGGTAGAAGCAGATGTCAGGCTACATGACTTTGCGGGTGATGCTTGGAGACCATGGTTTAGAGCCCCAGCGGGATATATCGCTCCTTGGATGGCTCCGGTAATTGCAAAAGCTGGCTTTGAATTGGATAGTAGTGTAAATCCGTCTTGGTTAGTTAGGAAAAAAGCGGGACCATGGAAAGATTGGAAAGCTGTGCAAAAAGCACTGAAAGATTCTGGATTGATCAGTAGACCTTGGTTGTGCAGATTATCTCTACCAACTTGTGGCCCTGCGTTATCGTTACCGTTCCTTTCATGGAACGCCAGAAAAGCCTGGTCAAAGCTTGGACCATTTGTGTTACCCGATGAAGCAGAACATACAGTGTATTGGCATATCTTGGATCATGGCAGGAAAAACGGGCGTTGGAAACCACCTTTACTGATTGATTAAATCCAAAGGCCTCAAATCTTGCTCGACGTAGGAGCGCCATGGAGAACAAGTTCTGGAAAGGCCTTCTCCTAATTGGAATTGCAATGCATGTGCTTGCTGCAATGCTAATGCCTTTGGGATTAGACGCCCATGTTCATGCAAACTATGTCAGCGATGGAATGGATGATGATGAGGCGCATTTAGAATGGGGTTCTGTTAGGCCAGAATCTTCCGACGGTTCAACTCCAAAGGAAGTTCCAGCTGATGGTAAGTGGTTTGCTTGGCATATGATAATCGAAATATGGTTTACTATTTTTGAGCCATCTGCCACAACTCTTCACGTTCTGGGGCTGATTGGCGGTTTAGGTTGCTTAGCCACAATATTCCTACTTACAAGAGATCTATTCGGCCCTGAACAGGCTCTTCGTTTAACCGCTCTAGCATCTGTGTATCAGCCACTGATGCGGGCGACGGGCATATTCTATCAAGAATCGATAATTTTGATACTTGTTGCTTTCTCAACATACAGTGTAATTAGAGCTCTACGAGATGAACGGAATTTGAGTCCATGGTTATTGCCTCCAATAATATGTGCAATGATCGTTCTGTCATTCAAAGGAATGCCACTGTGGTACGTTATTCCAGCAGGTTTGGCATTATTAGCATCGACTAAAATGCAAATGAATTTGATTGAAATAGCGGTTATATCTTTGATTATACAATTAGTAATAATGTACAAAAATGGGGTATCAACTTCTCATCCTGACATTATTCCAGCACTACTTTCAGGGTATGTAGCATACTTCCTATTCGTTATTGGGGGGATATACTATTTCACCAAGCAAGATGGTGATGAAAATGATGAATCAAAAATCATTCATCGAGCATCTTTGATGATTTCAGCATGGCTGATTGGTTGGATTTCGGCTTTATGGATTATCGAGGCTGTTGCGATAGAAAGGGAATTATTCGGTGCAATGAAATCTCTTACTCAAGTTCCACGCTATCTCTCGCTACTTCTTGTACCGCTGTGGTTCGCTAGAATGTTAAGAGACAACACATCTGGTTTAAGTCTCTCATTAAACCGTAATGCAGTTGTCGTTGCAGTGAGTATAATGTTACTGCTTAACTCGTATATTTTGATAGAATCGCGTCCTCGAGGAACCGATGTTATTGGAGAACATATTGGTAATGAAATCGAAGACGGAGAAGATATTCTATTTTTGGCAAATTCACCACTTTCTATTCATCGTTTGTACAGTATTAAATTTTCAATGGATCCAGATAGCGATGGAGATAATCTTGGATTTTGGCGAACAAAGGATAGCGGTTGGGAAAATGAATTATTGCAATGCGATGAATTCCAGGATATCGAATGGATAGTTGTCTATCCGTGGATTGATCCAGTAATACCAGATGGCTGGGTGGAAACTGATTTTGAAGGTTCGGAAATGGTAAGCGATAGCTACGAATTGTACGTTTGGGGGGAAGAATATGAAAGATGTCCTTAGTGGAGTAAAGGTACTTGATTTATCACGCATTTTGGCTGGGCCTTATTGTGCTCAAATGCTATCCGACCTTGGTGCGGATGTAATCAAAGTTGAGGCGCCGTGGGGAGATGATACAAGAGGATGGGGTCCACCTTTTTTGGATGATGGGACCGCTGCGTACCATCTTTCTTGCAATCGTGGAAAAGAGATTTTATTCCACAATTTGAAAGAAGATAAAGAAGAGATTCAGAAGTTGATTTCTCAATCAGATGTGGTAATTGAAAATTTCAGACCAGGACAACTAGAAAGGCTGATCGGACCAATTTCGCGAGATGTAATTTTGTGTTCAATAACAGGTTTTGGACAGAGTGGACCAAGGTCACAGGAACCCGGTTACGACTTGGCCTTGCAGGCGATGAGTGGCATAATGAGCATCACCGGCGAGGAGGGTGGAGGCCCTGTGAAAGTCGGTGTTGCTTGGATTGATATCATCACTGGATTGTATGCGGGTAATGCAATACTTGGAGCATTATTCAAGCGCGAGAGAACAGGCATCAATTCACATTTGGATATCTCATTGTGGGATTGCGCAATAGCATCTTTAGCCAATCAAGGTCAAAATCAAATCACGAGCGGAAACGATCCTGGACTACTTGGTTCAGGCCATCCAAATCTCGTTCCATATCAGGCATTCCAAACCTGTGACGGATGGGTTGTAATCGCTGTAGGCTCAGACTCTCAATTTGAGAAGTTATCACAATTTTTGGAATTTGAAAACGTTTGGCCTACCAATGAATTGCGAGTAAACTCTCGAAAAGAAGTAGTGGCAATGGTTCAATCAAAGGTGATTGCAATGAGTAAATATCAGGTTTGTGAACTGTTGGAAGGTATCCCAACATCTCCAATCAATAAGATCAGCGAGGCTTTAGCTGACGCACAGAGCGTTGCTAGAGGAGTGGTGACAGAATGGGATGGACAATCGGTCCTTGCAAGCCCATTGCGTTTCATTTCAGAAAGAGAATAGCGAGGTCTGGCCCCCAGTTCTTACTAGTCCAGCACTCTCAAGTAATTCCATAGCATTGTCAAATCTCTTTTGCGAGAATTGTCTATCCTCAACTAAGAATTTCTTCAATCCTTCAACATTGACAGTTCCTTGATTGAGTTTTTCATCATCAACTTCTACTACTGGATGGTTTCTGAAAATTTCTCTAATCTCATCTAATTTTTGTGGAATTTCCTTGTTTTTTGCTGCACAAATCGCTTCGATAGTATCGTATTCCTTGATCAATTTGAGACCTGTTTTGGGTCCTATGCCTTTGATTCCAGGATGGAAATCTGTTCCAATCATAATAGCTAAATCGATTAATTGGTTTCTGCTTAATTTGTTATCAGCGAGGATCTGGTCCAACTCTATTCTTTGAGCTCTCACAATTCTGCCCATTCTCTTACTCCCATCAGAGGTGAAGTTACGGATTACTACTGGTGCACCGTATAGTAAGGCGTCCCAATCCTGAGTTGCTACTGCATCCAGTTGCCCGTTTGCAGCCATTACCGCTGCTTGAGCTTCACCTTCTGCTTCCGCTCTGAATGCTGGGATTCCCATCAAAGATAGCATCTCAATTGATTCCTCAACCATCTCTGGAGTATATTTTACACATCGCTGAGCCATTTTTTGCGCGGTTGCAAAATCTCCGGCCTCTAAAGCCGCTTTCCACTCCGCCTCTGCCTGTTCCCTGCGCTCTCTTCTGGCATCCATTTCTTCTTTCTTTAGTTCAGGATGCTTTCCATCAAAGATGAAAATCGGTTTTACTCCCTTGGAAAGCAGTAGAGATGCCCTTGATAGAAAGCCCATCAAATGGGCTACTACCTTGCCACTATCAGCTCTCAGTGGCCCACCATCTCCGGTAGGGGAACGATCACGGATAGTAGTAAGGAATTGGAATGCTAGTAGGAAACTGTCAATTCCAACCTTCTTGCCTTTCATCGCATCCATAGTTGTGTCTTCAGCGCTAGCTAAGTCACGTAGGTTGCAGCCCATAAATCTCGCAATAGGTGCAGGCTCTTGAGTCTCACGGCTCAATGGCAGGAAGATGGCGGGCAATGCAGGATTCGAACCCACGTCTCCGGCTCCGAAGGCCGGAAGGATATCCAGACTACCCTAATTGCCCTACATCGCCGAAAAGCCACCCCTTCTTGAAACACACCCTTGCGTCAGTGATTTTTCAATGGGTGTTGATGGGTAAATTAGAGACATCACTAGTTTTGGCATGAAGCAACAATTAACACTCTGCCCAGCGATTTGTGCACCGGTATTCCAAATGCCGCATCGATTTTAAACCCAGGCAGTTCAATGTTAGTTGAAACTTCCTCGTCAAGGTCATCTCCTCCTGCTTCGACTGGTAGAATTAATACAAGGGTGCAATCATTGCTCTGATTGCGAATATTGGCTAATAAGCCTGCAATAAGTCTCTCATCACTTGGTGAATTCCTACCATAAGGGGGATCGACTACTACTGCGACAAAATCACTTGGGAATTGAGATCTTGTAGCATCATCTCTAACTAATGCCGCTTCAACTTTAGCCCATTCAATGTTTTTTTGACAGCCTTCAATCATTTCTGGATCAAAATCGATACCTAAAGTAGGCCTACCAGATAGGGCAGATTCAATCACAATACCCCCTGTGCCACACATCGGGTCGATTACATGGCCTCTATTTGTTCCAGCAGCGATATTGACAGCGGCTCTAGCAAGTCTCGGCTCGAGGCTCACAGGGCGAAAGAATGGCCTCTTGTTAGCCCTCATAACAGACCAACCGTGTTTTCCCGGGCCTTGACCAATAATCCATCCCCATGCAACATATCCAGCCGAGTTGTCAAGTACAACTCCAAACCTCTTCTCTGGATTGTCCAAATCAAAAGTTGAGCCAGCATCGTGGAAAAGTCCTCCAACATGCCTCTCTACGTCACGAGTTGAGACTGGGATTTTCCCTTCATGCCTCCAGCATTCGACAGCCATAGCTTCTACCTTTTCAGGTGTGATTAGTTCTAGGAAATTTTCAATAGATTCCCATTTTGCAATACCGCCGCCAACAAGGACACATTCACATCCAGCCATTATTCGGGCATTCTCCCAGTCGTTTTCTCCACTTGCGATCAACAATCTTCGAGCATCGGTTCTCTCTATATCTGAGTTAGAAAACATCGCCTTAGCCTCGGCGCGAGCTAATGCAGGATGCCACCCACGAAGAGCAATAATTGCGGTTGGGCTAGAGTCCAACTAATCACCTCGTGTAAATTTTTACAGACTCTTCTCCCCAATGTTCCTCTCTTACTTCAGAGAACTGCGATAAATCGAAGTTGGATTTGACGGGGACGTCATGAATTGCATTTGATTTGATTATGATGAATTCATCAATCAAATCCTGTTGCATGAAATGGTTGATTGTAGTTGGCCCGCCTTCTACCAATAATCTCTGGACCTCTAAATCACCCAGCATATCAAGCATCGCACTTAGCCCTCTAAAATCGGTCGTCAGATGTTTTGTTTCATTACCATCAGTCAAAATTTTTGAATTAGATGCAATTTTGTTGTTTGGATCAATTACGATTCTAATCGGTTGTCTATCCGCTTCCACCAATCTAACAGTAAGGGATGGGTCATCCCTAATTATTGTATTAGCGCCAACTAATATTGCGCAGCAATCCTTGCGTAATTCATGGACATGTCTGAGACACTCGTCACTTGTGAAACGACCTGCATCTTTAGACAGGTCATCAACAGAACCATTCGAGTCAACAGCGACTTTAACTGTAACATATGGTCTATGATTATCACACCAATGCAAAAATTCACGCATTTGTTCAGCAGCCTCAGACTCTAAAAGTCCACATTCAACATCAATTCCTGCGCTTTCTAGTACTGCTATTCCATTACCCCTTACCATTGGATTTGGATCTCCGTGAGCGATTACAACTTTGCTTATACCTGCCCATAGTAATGCTTCTGTGCACGGTGGGGTTCTTCCAAAGTGATTACATGGCTCAAGAGTAACATATGCTACTGCACCGTTTGTGTTATGCCCTTTTTCTTCCGCATCATGTATCGCCATTTGCTCTGCGTGTAGGCCACCTAGATGGTCGTGCCACCCTTCTGCAATAACAATATCATTCTTCACTAAAACACAACCCACTAAGGGATTTGGTCTTACTTGACCTCTTCCTTTTTCAGCGACATTGAGCGCGCGACGCATGTGTTCGCGCTGGGCCGCACTCCAAGTCATGGTTAGGGCTGATTAGGCATCAGACATGAGTTCATCGCTTTCCAGTGACAACAGCATTCATGTCTTCAACACCTACTACGACACGTTATGGGAGTTCTTCATTGCATCGTCAATCCGGCCAGCAGAGACCATACTTGTGGTAAAAAGTGGCCTAATGTTGCAGCAAAATTAGAACAACATGGATTTGATGTAATAGCACACATGACTGAGAGAGTTGGTCATGCCAGCGAAATAGCGTGGGAATTAAGGAATCAGCGGATTGATGGGCCAATAGTAGCAGTTGGTGGAGATGGCACAGTACACGAAGTAGCTAGCGCTTTACGAGGTAGCGACATTCCACTTGGCATTCTTCCGTTAGGCTCAGGAAATGATTATGCAATCACTCAGGGCATCTCTCGCAATAATTTGGATGATGCGATAGATGTACTGGTCAATGGGGTTGACAGAAGGTGTGCTGCATGGCGCCTAGAAGGTTTCCCTGCTTCAAGCCAAGGAGAATACCCCTCGCCCAAATCAAATGAGTGGGACGGTCCAGCAAAAGACCCCAACAGAGTGGTTAGATGGGTCTTTTTGGAAACTGATGCGGGAATAACTAGTGCCATCTCAAGGGCTAAATTATCCCGAGCAAAATGGATCAAGGGTAACAAAAAATACACCTATCTTGGAATTACAACAATTCCATTTTGGAAGCGGAGAAAAGTTTGGTTAAAGTTAGACGACAATGAAGGGGAAATATTGGACTTCACTATGTTTGCTGCGACTACAGGAGAAACATTTGGTGGCGGATACCAAGTTTGCCCAGGAGTTTCACCAGTTGACGAGGATGGGTCAATTGTTTTCGCACCCCGTCTTTCACGTATCAAAATGCTATCTTTGATGGGGCCAATAAAGAAAGGAAAACACATCGGGAAATGGGGCATCACACAGCAAAAAGCCAATCGTATTGAGATAAAACCAGTAGATGCCAACGGTAAGATTTGCGAGGAACCACTGTCACTATCCACTTGGGTTCAAGCAGATGGAGAACCAATAATCGTAAGTCCTGCAATACTGGAATGGCATACAGGTCAACTATTGGTTAGAGGCTCAAAAGAAGTGTCTTGGGCTTAGAAAGAAAAGTCGCTAAACTCTTCATCATCAGCAATCGATGCGCGTTTATTCTCTACAACCGGTTCTCGTTCAGGCTCACTTCTTTGCGCCGCCCTTTTCACCGCTCTTCTCTTTACTGGCTTGGCTGCCTTTGTTGGAATTGTTGCTTTAGTCGGCTGAGATGCAGATCGAGACATAGTCGCAGAGAAATGACCTCTCTTCTCGGGTTCTGGATGACTTGATAACACTCCTGCAGAGGGCATAGGCGTGTTAGAGATGTTTGGAATTGAAGTAGCTGTAGGCGGGGATGAATTCATTTTCTTCGCTTCGCTAGTGACTACAACAGAACCGCTTCCACCGAAGGTTTTAGGCGCTTCATCTCCGCTTCCAGCTTGTAATACGCTATCTATATTGAAACTGGAGACTGCAGCCTTTTCAGGTTTTGATTTCTTTTTTGGAGGTGGCGATGGCTTATTTTCTCTAGCAGATCTGTCAGCAACACTTTCAAGACCATCTTTCTTTGATTTTCTTAAGTCCTTTTTCATTTGAACTGCTTTAGCAAACCCTTCCCGACCAAGTAATGCCTCTGCAGTTGCTTTAGCGCCTTGACGAATCACCATTGTCGAGACTATGAAAAGGCCAATTCCTCCACCTATTCCGAATATCAAGAAGAATAGGATAAATGTCCAGCCGCCGAATATATCTGTATCTCCTAATGAGTATTCGTCATCATTCTCGCCATCAAGACTAACGATACCTTGTTGTGTTTTGATATTAGTGATTATCATGCCATGGCCTTGTCCTTCTAAATCACAAGACTCACCATCGACGTTACCTACTAAGTTACCTACCAGCGCGTACCCCGTTAATTCGATTGGTTGATGCCAGTGTTCTAGAACATTCAGACCATCTGCAATGTTTTCAGATCCGGGTATTATTCCAATTACTTCCCAGTCTTCTTCATTATCCGTTAATTTGGATCCAACCGCTTCAGTAGGTGCTAATGGATCAATCCAATCTTTGATGCTTATACGTCCAGCAGTTCCCTCTTCAACAGATTCAGCCGAACTCCAAGACATTGTATGGATTATTACTGCCGCTCCCATTGCAGATTTCACGTCCTCATAGTTTGGATGTTCTGAGTAAATCTGCGAGGAAATTAGCATACCTGTGATTTTCAGTTTCCCGTCTCCGCATCCTTCTAGTTGAACCGTTTCTTCGTACCCTTTACCCATATTGGATTCTATTTCAGCAGAGTCTCCATCAATCTCTACGTATACTTGGCCGTCCCCAGTTCCCCATTCAGGCGTGGAAGAATAAATGCAACCTGCCAAAAACATCAGCAAAACCAGCACCATCCCCAGTCGCGTTCGTTGGCGGGCCATGGGGTGGCTACGGTGCCTTGAGTTGTTGAACCCTTTCCATGTTTAGGTACGAAAAGAGGTTAGAATATAGAGGCGCGGAGAGAGAGATTCGAACTCCCGTGTCCGAGGGACAGTGGATTTCAAGTCCACCGCAATACCAGGCTATGCGATCTCCGCCTAATTTCTCGTGTGGGCATTTCTTTCAAGAATCTATCCTTGCTTATTCTTCACGGCTGGCAGCGATTATTGCCAGGCCTAGGCCCACACTAGCTGTAACGAATGTAAATCCAGGAAGACCACCAGGAAGGACACTATTATCGCTAGGACTGCTTGTGGTGCCTGCTGCCCTCTTGACATCTTCAACGAACAAGTCAACATTCCAATCATAACCGAGGAACACAACCTTTGGCTTCCAATCTCCGTTGAGTATGAAGGTTTGAGTTGAATGAGAGGTTTCTGTTTCTTTGCTTTCTTCACCATCTGATTCTGGAGAGGCGAGAGAAGATGCGTCTTGGCCATCAGCAACCCAGGCGTAGTGATATGAATCATCCATCAATATGCTCTCATTTGCTGAGTCAGAAGTCGACATCCAATGACTGAAACTACCCATGTCATGCCATATGTATAGGTCATAATCGCCATTTATCTCGTTTATCGAAGTTACTCCGTTATTTGTTTTTTCAAATGAGATATTATTTTCTGCAAAGGTACGCTCAGTATGTGCCATTGCAGTAATCTCATTGGGCGTGTTGAAGTACTCGCTATCATACATTTCAGTATCTCCATTTGGATAAACCACTCCAACCTTGAGAGCCATTTCGCTACCTGGTGCAGGAATCATTTCATTGGATGTAGTGTTAGGTGCCCAAGCGATGTGATCTTTGTCCTTTAGATAATCCATTTCTTGGCTCCAATCAAGCCAAGTGCTATACTCCTCATTCCAGAAATGTAGTTCCCAAAACCAAGATTCATCCGATGGGTTAACGACGTCATTTATCGAAATCATACTATGCGCACCTCGTGACGGTATTGTTTC
>Ga0160423_10002657_pt1 | contig 14892 bp, 12 predicted proteins | sample CRUFie14St8metaG_FD_108191 | JGI IMG/M metagenome (GOLD analysis project Ga0160423, IMG submission 108191) | Marine microbial communities from the Costa Rica Dome - CRUD Field 142mm St8 metaG | ecosystem: Environmental > Aquatic > Marine > Oceanic > Photic zone | place: Costa Rica: the Eastern...
CATCAACAAAAGGCCCATCGTTTACAGATGTAAGCGTAAGTTTTTTAAGAGCAAATCCTGTTTCTCCAGTAAAGACTGCACTTGAATCGTGTTGCAGTACATTCTTTAATAGAACTACTTGACGGAAATCGTTACCTACGATAAAGTCTCCGTTCTCTGTTCCTGTTGGTTTTGCGTTAAACATGATAGCACCAGACTTCAGATCATCACGTGGGTCTGCACCAAGTCCGTTAGGTGGGCCAATGATAGGACGTGCTTCCGCAGAGTCACCACCACCGCCAGTGATCTTAACACTTGCTCTGGTATAACCTGATCCAAATGCGATACTATTATCTGAACTATCTTTTACTGTGATTTTTGTTACTGCACCACCAACTGCTGTTGCAACTGCTTTTGCGTTTGTACCGTTACCTTCAACAGTTACAGTCGGAGCTGAGGTGTAACCTGATCCACCCTTGGTTACTACATATCCTAGAACCTGACCAGCGACAGCATTCTGTTGAATCAACTGTTGTTCTACGTCTTCCGCTGGAGAGTCTGAGTCAACACCAACTTCATCAAGAAGAAGAGTTGCACCAGAACTATCTTGCATCTTTGCAACAGGAATATATGCAGTAGAAATAAATTTAGATGCCTTCAGAGCACCAATAGAATATGCAAATTTCCACATGTATCCGTCAGCAGTTCGGAATGCTTCACCTGTGGTGTTACCAGTCGGTTGTACTGTTGATGCAACAACTTGAGGTGGGTTAGCGTTAGTCTTACCTTGTTGTAGACAAATATAAATCTGCTGGTTAGAGTTCATAATATAATATGAGTTGGTTGGATATCCCTGTTGGTCATCATCATATGCGTTATAAACCGCACCAGATGTCCAGTTGTAACGAGGAATTACAAACGTTTGGTCTGTAATATTTTTAATGGACTGTGTTGCCTCACGTGCAAGTCTAGCATCTCTCAAAGTATTCTTTGGAGTAGGGGCAACGTCTGAGTCGTTCCATTCTTGAGAACGAGCTATTCCCGCAAAATAATAATTATCAGAGTCCTTAATATCAAGGAGAATATCCTTAATCGAATTCTTTCTTTGTTGATCAAAAACTACGGCTGCCATTTGTTTATCCTATTTACGCTAATATTCCACCGGCGGAATCTCCACCAGTATTCAGTAGTATCCATGAAGTTCCACCCCACAATAGAGTACAGGACTCATCAATCGCAAGTGTGATTGTAGAGTTATTCTGCAAGTTACTTGGTGTAACTGTTGCTGTACCACTGTTCTGATTTATGAGATATTTAATCTCTCCCCTTTCGGTTCCATCTGCCATTGTAGATGATACCGCTCCACCTGAGTTGAAGAATGTCACAGGTTTGGTTAAATCAACCGCACCATTAGATGTAACTATCTGATATGACAACTTCAGTTTACTTTGAATCTCAACACCACCAGTTCCTTTTGCTTCTAGACCCAAGTCAATATTAGTGTCTGTACCTACAGCAGAAAGCACAGGTGTATTGTTGTTTGTTGCATTAGTTACTTTAAAGTGATTTACTGCACCAGAAGTTGAAATAAATTCAAATAACTGATTACCGTCACTATCTTGTAACTCTGTACCAATCTTAGGGTTATTTAAGAGAGGTGCATTTAGTGTCTTGTTGTTTAATGTCTGAGTATGATCGTTGAACGTAAACTCATCGGAATCTGTTAACAAAGGTAGATTGATATTTCTATCAGCAGTTACCTTTTGTGCGATGACAGTATACTGGAACAATGCGCCTTCACTGTCCATTAATTCTGGTTGTACTAATGAACTTGTAAGAACAGTTTTATTGGCAATGGTTTGTGTTGCTGAGTCTACTGTTACCTCACCAGTATAATCGGGGAATAATATAACACGATCTGCTGTAGGGTTCTCTACACCTACAAAAGTTTCATTCCCGTCTACTGTATTACCTTCGAAGATAATGTGATCACTATCGAAGGAGATCAAAGGCATTAGGACAGAACTATCTCCCCCAAGTTTCTCGTAAATCTCTTGGAAGTTTTGTTCTATCTTGAGACCAGCGGCACGAAGGGTATCACCCGTTCCGTCATTTGCCGTTGTTCCTCTATTTAAAACCTGTCTTGTCATCTTAGTTTCCTAAACTTATGCATCTATTTATACTAGTATTACAGATTCTTGTTATAATCTGAATCAAATAATTCGTCGAGATTCGCAATATTATCCGAATCCACCCAATCAAACTTGTCTTGGTCAATAGTCTCAAGACTTGAAAGACCCATTGCTGATCCACTATCATCTGTATCTTCGTCAAATGTCGGTGCATCAACCTCAAGGTACTCACCAATAGTAGAGTACAGACCATGAAGTTCGCTGATTGGTCTGTCTTGTACGTCGATAAGATCATTACCGCCGGGGTTCGGATATGTTGATTCCGATCCCAGATTTGCTCTAAACAATTGTCCTGTCCCGTCTGGTGCGTTAAAGTCAAACAATGCGGTAGCACTTGTAATACCACGTGGAGCCATAGTTGCGAAACTTTCGATCTCGAACTCTGGAATATCCTTAACGCCGGGGTTTGGTTGATTCTGAATATCCAGATCGACCAGACCTACAAGTTGTACCTCTGCACCCAAATACATTCCAGCAGGGTGCACGAATAGTTTGTATGGTTTTCTCCACTTCGATACAGAGAGTTCACTCTTTACCAGAAGTGCATACTGTTGATACAGTTTGTCATCGGTAATATACCTTTGAGATTCTGCACCAATCTTAGATTCTCCTACATTGAATATCTGTCTCTTCGTGTATACGATATCAGGATCAATGTTGAAGAACGTTCTAAAAAACTGTTGTATTGAATATTTAGTACCCTTACTTCGATACAAAGTATTCGAATATTTTGCAGCTGCTCTTTTATCTGTAAACCCTTCAAAGTAGGATTCACCAAGAAGCAACTCATCTTCTACATACGCAAGAAGGTCTAAATCCATCTGCGATATGTCACGTGTATAAAATAGTTCCTGAATCAGATGTGAAGGAGAACTATCGGTCTCTTCAAACTGAAAGTATTGTTTCAGGAACGATACGAACTTAGGATAACTCTCAACGATATGTTGTGAAAGTGCATCCTCTACTACGTATTCACGAACATTGGGTTCACGTCTTCCAATGTCAATGAGTGTTCTATCAACTAAATGAGACATTAGTAGTCAGCATCCGTGTCCACTGCACGTGCAGTTGATCTCGCTTGATCGTGTTCTAAAATATATTCTCTTTGTGGTCTAATGACTGATTGGTTGGCAGGGACAACTGAAAGTTTAATACTATTACCACCACCGACAATTGCATCAACCTGTAGACCAACAATATTAACCTCACCCGCAGCTGCGTTGTATGATCCAACATTATCTACGATAGGTTTGTTTGTCGAGAGGTTTACAACTTGTAGTTTATTACTCTTCAATTGGTTTCTTACCTGACAACTCTGACCCTTGAATGTGAATGTAGAAGAAGTAATTCTGAAGTTCACATCATCCGGAGATGCAATCTCTACAGGGAACTTAAAGTTGTGGTCTTGTTCTACTAACAAGGATGGTGCAAATCTTTGTTGCATCTTTACTTCTGCACGAGAAGATAATACGGCGGGACTTACGTCATCGACCAGAGTCAATAGATTTGATCTACGGAATGCTAGATTAAATTTACCTGTGTTATCTTCAAAGTATCTATTTACCACATTACGTACATTTTCCTGAATAGTGTTAACAGAAAGTGTTGTAAGTGCGGGATTGAATCTGAAGAATATTTCGGTTTCTACAAATGTCTTAACCGGATCAGTAAACTTGATATCAAAAGTAGCGACACCTAATTGAGCAGCGAGGTCTTGGATACCAGTTTTAGTTACTGCCTGTCGAGCTTCTGATATACCATTCTCAAAAACAATAGATGAGAATATCACACCAAACTCAGGTTTAAGATTATCTTCTCCACCCCAACTTGATATGTCTTTGATCAGTGTTGAATAGTTACGGAGAATAAGTGACTCATAATCCGCAAAGGTTACCATTCTATTTTGTGTTGCATATTGGAACGGTGCGTTCTTACGCATAGATTCGATTGATTCTTTTTCACCACCACCAACAGACTTAGTATAAGTTGTGACCACAGGTGTTCTATTTACGTTTTCAGTAATCTTAATTGTTGAGGTTGGTTCAAATACCAATGCGTTATCAGCAGCTGCACCATTTACTGCGAGATACTCAACTACAATTTTACCACCAGCAGGCGGTGTTTTACCTAATGTAGTTCCGTTACCGAATGACAATTCGTAGTAACCGTTAGGCATTTCTTTTAAAATATACAGTGTTGACTGTTCACTAATCGTAGTTGCCTTTTCAATACTTGTGTAGGTATCAAAGGAAGTAGTTGAGGTGTTCTCAAAAACTTTTACGATTGCAGTGTTGATATCCATGTTTTTATCTGGTATAATATACAACGCATTTTCTTCGTTGTCACCAGCAATGAATGTTCTGACTTTTGCTTGACCTTCCTTTACAGGAATCTTTTCGTCACCGTCTAGTGTTTTAAATTGATAATAACCCGCACCGTCATCTGTTGCAGTTAGGGTTTCTTGTGTTTGGAATGTGTAGTTACGAGTATCAACTTTTGCGGTAAACTTATATCCAGTTGCAATTGAGATTGTGTTTTCACGATCTACAACGTTAGATAAGTTCATTGCCATTTTGACAATACCACTAGATGCAGTTTTAGAATCTGGAATATATCCGATTGCTTCTGATAGTTGTACTAGAGAACTACGTAATTGTGCAGTAGAAATAAATGACTCGTTAAGGGCAAAGTTCGCAGTCAAACCATTGAGGTGAGTATTATACGCAAGTACATCTAGGATATTAGACAGACCAGATGCTTCAAAGTTATAATCTTTGAATTCTTCTTTTGACTGCAAGTAAGTCTTTAGATTATTCTTGATACTCGCAAAATCAAGACTGGATGATTGTATTGTGGTTGCCATTTACCTTAACCTATTTAATGTCGTAGTGAGTTCTACTGTCTCACCTGAATTTATTACTCTAAAAATAATATCTATTTGCAGAGAGTTATGATCAGTAAGTATTCTTGGTATGACTTCAAGAGTCTTGTGATCGACTCTAGGTTCATACACACGTATTGCTTCCTTTACATTGTTGACAATTGCTTCACCATCATATACAGTGTCGAGTTCAAATAAGAACTCATACAGACCCGCACCATAGTTAGGTTGAAAAGGTTTCTCAAACTTTCCTGTGGTTAAGAGATTACGAACAGATTGTTTTACTGCCTCTGCTTCTCTCTTTTTAAACACATCACCTGTGGTTGGTCTTGCACCGAAAGCAAGATCGATATCTAAGTTCTGTCGGTTTGCTGTCGTAGCAAACGTTACGGAATCTAGATTTCCATCTTCTCTTGAAAGTGCTCGTCTAATTGCCATTTTAGTTCTCTTGTGTTATACTAATTCTATTTATACTAATTAGCTAGAACTTCTACCAACTCATTTTTGGAAATAATATTTCCATTGTATTGAGTTTCAATATTTCTTTCAAAGGTCATATCATATGTACTAGGAACCATCGGAACCTTGACTAATATTGTTGCGGTCAATGACTTGTCTTGGTTGTATGTGTCATAATCCAAAACAATACGATCATATCGTGCATAGTCTTTTATAAAAGCTGCAACGTCAAAAGTTCTTTCGAGATCAAGTCTACCTGTTCCGTTGTAAACCTGATACCCTACCATACGTCCATCAAACTTAAAAATATTATCTCCACCAAGTGTTTCAGTAGGGCCTTTTTCGTATAGTCCTTCTGATACTTTCATCTTGACATCTTTGAAAAAGTCTTTGTCATGATTTACCATTGACATGATATCTGCATGTAATATTAAGTTACGTGCTATCTGTGCACGATCTTCACCAAACGGAATATGATCTAGACCAGATGCGCCATATCCTAGAAAAGTTGCAATCTTATAACTCTTACTTAATTTGGTTTGTCCGGTAATAGTTCTATTATCTAAATTATCTGGATTATAAATTGGGTCAACTAAGTATATCATTAACCACCCCCCATCGCTCTCAATAGTTCTTCTTGTGTCAATTTCTCACCAACCTTCTTTGTGTAGATAGGATCATTTTCGACAGTGTATTTCTTACCAGAGTTCTCAGTCGTGTTACCCACAGGTTTAGTTCCAAACTGATCTTTTGTACTTTTACCTGAAGTTCTGCCTATAGACTCTGGTACAGATTCGTTGTAACTGTCACTGATAATACCATCAACCGCCATGTCTCCCGCAAGTTTTTCTTTGTTTGCTGGATCACGCATTGCTTGTCTTGCCTCTTCTGTAGATGGTTCACCATCATTGAAGACACCACCATAAGATTCATGATTTAGAATCTTGGACTTGAGTACACCCCCCGCATCGATTGTTACGGTACGAATTGCATATGCTCCACCAGCAAGGTGAAGACCTACGATAGGTGCAATCGGTGGCGGCCCTGAAGGGGGAATAGGCACAGGTGCGGGTGGAATAGGTGGTAATCCAAATCCCCCACCACCAAGAGAACCAGCGACTGCGGCTTTTGTTGCCATGACAGCAGTCTGTGCTTGAACTGCACCAGACGCTGTACCGATTACCGATCCATAAAAACATGCACCGGATAATGGTTGAGGGCCTAGTGGGCCTCCAAATGATTTACCGATAAAGTCACACGTTTGTCCACCGAATGTTCCTTTCATACCAAGTGCAGATACAGTGATACCAGAAATGTTACATGCTTGAGATACCATGACTGCTTCTTTCTGACCAGACAATAGAAGTTGTGTATCAGATACTAGATCGATAGCACCTTCTGCTGATATCTCTTGTTTTCCTTTTGTAATAGTCTTACGTAGATCACCCAAAGCTGCGTCTGTAGCGATACCCATTGTTGCAATGTTAGAGTTGCCTTTTGTAGTATACTCTGAGTTTCCTGAAGTAACATGCTGGTGATTCTTTGCAACCTTTTCTTTCTTATCACCTTTGGTTTTGATGTTGTAGTTGCCACCAATGTCTAGATTGAAGTTACCCCCAACCCACATGTCAACGTTACCTTCGTACGCAATCTCTGTATTACCTTCTACAATAATTTTATTATTACCCGCAACAGTTTCGTATCTGTCTTGTGTTGCACTGATATAGATTGTTCCGTCTTTACGCATTTCAATACCAGACCCCGTTCTGTGTCTGATAAGAATACGTTCGTTACCCTCAGTATCATCGATCTCAATCACGTGACCTGAGTATGTCTCTTGTACTTTATTGTATGGATACTTGGATCGACCTGTAACCGATTCTCCGTTCTCTTCTAGTCCCAGATCAATGTTTGGGAATGATGCGGAGATAGTTAGATCATTCGGTATGTTTTCTTCGGACACACCACCAGCACCACGTGCTGCTCTGTTTATAGAACTTTCGTTAGTGTCGGCATATTTTTCACGAGGAAACTCTCCTGTCGGGTCTTGGAAACCGTATAAACTGGTTCCTTCTCCGCCAGCAACTGTACCTAGTTCTGCTTCTGTTTTCTTTGCCATTATCTTGTTTTCCTAAATTTCCTTAACACGTATCCCTTGACATCAAAGTATGGATCGTTATATCCCTCGACAAGTTCTCCGTGTCCATACACCTTACCGCCGGGGAATAGTTTATAATATAGATCGAAAAACATGTCTAGTGTTGTAAACTGTGCCCTTGAGAAAGAAGAACCTGATCTAAAACTATTCGGTGCTTCTGTTCCACTGGGCGCATCAATACCACCAACCAATGCGATGTTGACGGAGTTGTCTCTAAATTCTTTTGGATCAAGTTTAGATGATAGTGTTGTAGGAATACCTCTTTGTATTGTACCATCTCTACGAATTATGAAATGGTATTGTATGTGGTCAAATCCGTTTTCCTTATGTTCTGTGTTCAACATCTCTGCGGTCAAGTTCTGGTTCTTAAATGATTCTGTTGAATGCACAATGACTGTTTTAATATCACGTTTAAACTGTCGCATCTCTGTAAGTAATTCTTCTTTACTATCACACGTTTGAAAGACCACTGGTTTCTTGAGATTATCTGGGTTATTGGTACTCGATATGATACCAGTCTCAAACTTAGCAAAGGTCTCAAACTCTTGTGGATACGCATCGATAGAGAACGTTTGATCGTAAATATTATCTTTAGGTTTTTTCAATTGATTATGAACCGTGGTATCAACTTGACCCATACCAATCTCAACAACACCAAAGACCTTTTCAAAGTCATCAATTAAATCTTTCTTGATGCCTTGTGCCTTTGCTTCGGTCTTTACACTTTCAACGAGTTCTCTTGTATTACCAAAACCCTTTTGTTTGGATAGAATCTTTTTTATGTCATTGTCAATCGCAACTTGGTTTTCTGCCACTGTCTGACATGCTTGTGCAAACTGTACAGGACTACCACTTTGTGCTTTTGATATCACTTGTGATTTATTTGCAGTCGATAAACTGTTCTGTCCACTTGGTTTGATACTAAGCGGAGTGTTAGTAAGATTAATAGCACCAGTAAGTTGATCTACTTTGATTCCTGCCTGTCCAGTTCTATTCTCACTGAGGTCTTGAAGAATACCACCGCCTGTTGTTACATCACCGACGAAGTTCTTTGCCTTTTGCACTTCACCCTGAACAGTTGAGATACCACCTTGTATATCACCTACAGTTTGATCGTATGTATTTTTTATACCTTTTATCTGTCCGTCAACGTCTTTTATCGTGCTACTAACATCTTGGTACGACTTACCAAGTTCGGTTAAGTTGCCACCAGCATCGGTTTGTAGGTTTCCAGTAAAATCTTTTACTACACCATCAACCGTAAGTGAATTTTTTAGACCACTCACTTCAGTAGCAACACTTGTTATATCATTAGCAAAGTTCTGCACTGTACCCGTTAACTCTGATAAACTCGTTGCGTTAGAAATAGCTCCCAGACTACCAGTTGCATTTTCTAGAGTACCCATGAGACCGCCTGCTTTTCCTGCCATAGTCTCACCAGTTTTACCCAACGCATCCAGACCACTACCACCAATACCCTGTGCACTGAGTCCATCCAACATTGCACCTAGTCCAGTTAGTAATGAAATAATACCAGCAATCTTTCCAGCGATGTCACCACCGACTGCCTCTACCGCACTTGTGCCTGACAACGCATCTAATAGTGCAGCCGAATCATTACCACTAATTGCATTCATAATACTACCGGATTCAGAAGAATCTCCAAAGAGTCCAGATATTGTTTTTGCAGAGTGGTTTACTTCTGTTGCAGCCCGATCAAACTTCTCACCGATTCCTTTAATGTCTTCGGTGGTTTCGTTTAACGCAGTACCTTTAGATTCAAATTCACCCTTTCCGGTTACTGCGTTTGTTAGACTTTTAAATCCGCCCTGTACATCACCAGCTGCCTGTCCAAGTGTAGTAACATCTCGTGTTAACTTTTGTTGTTGAACCTTTTCAATAGTTGTTTGTAATTCGGTGTTAGCACTGTTGATACTATTCTTGATATTTAATTCGGCTTCTATGTCATTTCTATAACTCATTATCCACCACCATGTATGTCACACAATGCTAATTGTTTCTTTTTAATCGCAGCTGTTTCGGTTGCATCTGAACCTAATGCTTCTGCTTGTTTGTTTAATGAATTACCCATAGTTACACGTTCTTGTGCTCGTGTTGTATTTAGTTCATGTGCTAAGAACTTAACTTGAGTATCATAGTTTTGAAATTCTGGACTGAACTGTTTTAGTTGTTCAAGTCTTTCACCAGCAAAGTTATCAATACCAAATCCACCTTGTCCTTCAGATTCACCAGTTACCATACCAGATCGTATGTCTGCTCTTGCAGTGACAGAGATTGCCTTTTCTACATCATATCCATTTCTCAACATGTCCTTCACAAGTTCTTCTTGTCTTGCTTCTCTTATATCTTCGGTAATGGCGCCTGTATTTTCGTTCTCGACGTTTTCTAGATTGATCTCAGCAGCGACATCATCGGTTCCTGCTGTATCTTCAGTAATAGGATCGTATCCTAATTGTATTGGTGTCTTGAAGGTAGTAACAGGTAATGATCCTAATACAACTGGAACCTGAGACATTCTACCGTCCATGAATAATCCAATGACCAATGCACCCGCTTCTATTCTTGGTGTCGCACCAAGTCCAGATGTACCACCTTCTGTTGTAGGAATCAATACTTGTGCCCAAGGCAAATCTGCCTCTGGAATATCTTTGAGTGAAGGTGAGTGTACACCATGAATACGAATACGCACGTATCCCTCAAGACCTTGTCCCTCTGGTGGCCTTGCATCGATAACAAGTGCGGTAAACCAACGTGTCTGGTCACCATAAAATTCTGTAGGTATTGCTCTAGGTAAAATCATAACTGAACAGGCCCTTCATTGAACTTTGTGACATTCAGAGTTGCAGTGTGTAGACCAGCACCACCACCAGCACCACCATCTTGTTTGAATACATTTCTACTATTGATGATCATAAAAAATCCACTCTTTAATTTATCACCACCAGATTCCTGTTCAATACTATTATCTGGAATTTGAATATTAATCCTATCACCTACTCCAATCCTTTTACCAGAGATATCACGTCCACTGACAGTCACCTCATAAGAATTTTTCTGCATCATTTTGAATACTGAATTAGTTTTTAATTTGTTTTTGTGCATGGCTTTATCAGGTTCCCAATGCACAGTAAACTTATCACTTGGATAGAACGTTTTCTTGTTGACTGCTTGATGATACATTCTATTGGGTTGTAAATGTGGTGGGCCTATCGGAGTAGAAAACTTAGTATCATACACATTTTGCACACCATCAACGGGTATCTCACCTAATACATCAGTAATTTTATATTGGAAAGGTACATCGCCTTGTATTCTTGCTTCGTCTAATTCCGTCATGGCATACGCAGAACCAACTGTTCCGGTCATGAGTTGTTCAAAAGAACGAGTCATTTTAGCTGCACGTATTCCTTTTACTTGTCTAAATCTACCACCATACGCCTCTTTATATTCCTCGAAGTTTACATTAGAACCTGAGTAAACAAAGGCTTCTGACCTACTAGGATTGAATGGTGGTTTTGCTAACAACTTATCTAATGATGCAAGACGAATGTTGTCATTGTATAGTGTTCCATACAGAAGAAAAGGTAACCCATCTGCTGTACTCATTCTTGATCTAAACCATTCTGCCGCTTCAAGTGGGTGCATGTAAGGTACAATTGCTTTCCACTGTTTTTGAATTGGATCACCAGCCCGACTTGTATCTACTGGTACTCCAGCTTCCTCTTGACAGATAGCTTGAATTGCACCTTTGTAATTCGCCTGATATACCTTACTAAACTTTTTTGCACTATTGGAGAATGCGTGTTCTTCAATCAGATTGAGAACATATGCTTCCGACTTTGCATCTGCGTCTCCTGTTTTAATAGCACGTTCGATAGAGTGTACAATCCAATTCTTTGTAAACTCTGGCCCGCTGGGAATCTCACTTCCATCCTGAACTTGTACAACGACAGTTAGTCTTTCTGTACCCATGAAGGTCATTGTTTCGACCCAACCGTTTTGATCTTGCACAAGAATAGTACCAGTACAATAAGGTTTGGTTATATCTTCAAACACCTCATACTCAGACGTTACGAATGTAAGGTCTTGAGTCTTTCCACGTGACGGAGTAAGTGTCACGGAATTAAATTTAAAATCCTGTGCGTTAAGATTTTGTGTCATGTTAGATCACTTCTTGTAATTTCTTATATACTTCTTTCGCTACGTCTTCAATAACGTCTTTTTTTAGAACCTTTATTTGTTTGAGTTCATTATTCTTGTTTTCATAATGTTCACGTACAGTAACAGGAAGAGCGCCAGACGGAACCACTTGAGTATATGGATCGATACCTATTCGTTCCTTTTCTATTCTTAGTTCAGCGTTCTCAGCATCCTCTACTGCGTTTATTGCCTCTTGTTTGTCATAACTTGTCAAGATGTTAGAGACCGTATTTAAATCAAAAGCAACGTATGTTGTTCTTTCGTAATGATGCACGGCATTGTATTGTTCTGATTCTTTTACTAGTTCTAAGGCGATAGTGATACCAGTAGTCTCATCGACATACCGGATATCTTCAGTAGGCCCAAAGTTGTTATCTAGTGGATTACCTTCGAAATAACTTGCTGTGACAGTAACAGTTGAACCCTCAACAAACGGAATGTTTTGGAAGGTTGCTTTTTTCTTCAACGCATCAAGTGATCTTTCAATCGTCGAATCGATAATGACACCATCACGGAAGAATGTCCATAAACTTACACTATGAAATGTCTCACGGAAAGAGTCTTCTACTTCGACTTCAGCAAACCCTGTCTCTTTTACATCGACAGTATATGTTCTTGATTTATCAAGTACGGTATTGGTTGTATCAATAATCAATTGACCCAACTCAGGAATGCGTCGAATGATCTTACCGACTGTACCTGATACAGAACCCGTGACTACTCTACCAACTGGAAAATCATATGGTTTAGTTGTGAAGTCTTGTTTAGATGTGACTGTACGATGAGGATATCTCTCTTTTACTTTGTCACGCACCTTCTCTTGATTGATAGGCCATCCAGACTCACGCAAGTGATCATTCAACATATAAAATGTCCAGTAGTAATCTGGACTATCATACAATTTATTTGATACTATGTCCGGTCTGTCACCAGAGAGAATAGTATAATCTTCATAGAACGCTTGATCTACTTTCAGTTGATCTAGAATATCTACGTAAGAGTTTAGTTCCGGAAAAAATACTGGTTTAACTTCGTTACCAAACTTATAAAGGATCGCATGTAACTGTTGCATATATCTCATAATGGTACATCCGTTCTGTCTAGTGCAGCTGCCTCTACGAAGTTAAGAGACAATTGAGTCTCAACTGGATTACCATCTTCGTGGAATGCAATTGCATTTGGGTTATATGTTACTGCGACATTTCGTAAATAACATGGTTTGATTTCGGGAGCATTCCATCCTAGTGAACTACCCACCTTGATATTGAATTTTTCAGGGAACTTGTAACCTACCTTGATCTCATTACCTATTGGTTCAGGATACAAATAGTGTCTAAAGAAATTGATCATTTGATTTACTGTTGCAGCTTCTCCAGAACTAACGGGAACCAACGTGAAGTTAAATGCAAACTCTCGAATGTTGACTCTCTTGAATAGAACCCTTTGGTTAGGATTCACTGTTACACCAGCGGCTGACTGTGCGCCTGCAACAATACCAGCATCCAATTTAGCGGCACGTTTTGCAGTTTCTAAAGCGGCGAGTCTTGCCTGTGGACTTCCTACATCTGACTTCAATGCATCTAAGAATCCTGTTGCACTTCCAGCAAGTGCATCTGTTAAATTACCACCAGCATTTATAGCAGCTTCAGCACCCGCACCAGCAATACCTAAATCTGACTGATCGTATTGTACACCTTCGTTCATCTGGAATCCAGCCGGTAAATATAGTACGACTTGTCCATCGGGTGCAACTAGATTAGCAGTACCTCTCTTTATAGATTTTACTGCGGGTTGATTACCGTTGAATGAATCAAGAACATCATTGAGTGCATCACCAACATTACTAATGGCGTCCGAAACATCTTTTACTGTGCTTACTGCTTTCTGAAGGAAACTCTGTTCCTTTTCTTTCCCCGTTGCCTCTTGTACATCTTCAGCATCCGCATCACCATCTTCAACTTGTTTCTCAAGTCTTTTCTCGGCTGCCTCTTGATCTGGATTCTCTTGTGGTTGACCACCACCTTGTGATCCACCACCACCAGCAACACTAAAGGACACGTACCCTAGACGGTCTTCGATCTTTTCTGGAAATTGCATTTAAATATCCTGATAAATAGTTTGTAAATCTTCTGTGTTTATTTATATGGCATATTCAGGAAAATATAAAGTAAAAAACAAAAACAAGTATATGGGTGACCATTCCAATGTCATCTATCGTTCTCTATGGGAGAAACATGCATTTAAATGGTGCGATGATAACCCCAAAGTAAAACGATGGGGTAGTGAAGAGGTTATTATACCATATCTATATGAGGTAGACAAGAGGTATCACAGATATTTCATGGACTTGGTTATTGAATACACAGACGGTAAAACTGTATTAGTTGAGATCAAACCATATAAAGAAACTAATCCACCTACAGGTTCACGTCGAACCAAGAGGTTTATCAACGAGGCATTCACCTTTGTGAAGAACCAAAACAAGTGGGAAGCTGCAGATGAATATGCAAAGAATCGTGGTTGGCACTTCCAGATATGGACAGAAAAAGAGTTGTCTAAGATGGGTATACTTCCCAAATCAACAAAACCGCTAAAACCATTTACAAGAAAATCTAAAAAAGCATATAAATAAAAGCAGTTATTAGAGGAACACTTGTGTCAGATATTTTTAACAGACTAGAACTACAGGCATTTCGTGCGGGTATTACACCCCGTACCAAAGAATCCCGTGAGTGGTTCATGAAGAAAGCAAAGAATTTACGATCCATAAATCGTGAAGCATTGATGGATGAGGAACCACTGCGTAAGAGTGGCAAACAGATTGTGGGTTCTATGCAGATGTTTTTCTATGATCCAAAACACAAAGATACACTACCATACTATGATGTGTTTCCTTTGGTTATCGTAGTTGGGCCTGCAAAGGGTGGGTTCGTTGGATTGAACCTACACTACTTACCCCCTATCCTTCGTGCAAAAATGTTGGATGGTTTGATGGGTATTGC
>Ga0160423_10002658_pt1 | contig 14890 bp, 13 predicted proteins | sample CRUFie14St8metaG_FD_108191 | JGI IMG/M metagenome (GOLD analysis project Ga0160423, IMG submission 108191) | Marine microbial communities from the Costa Rica Dome - CRUD Field 142mm St8 metaG | ecosystem: Environmental > Aquatic > Marine > Oceanic > Photic zone | place: Costa Rica: the Eastern...
AAGGTGTAGCCGTTCTTGTCGTCAGCGATATGCCACATTTCATGCGACATGTAGTAACGGAGCTGTCTCGCTACCTCTTCGTCCTGAAGCGCCTCCTCGAGGATCTCAGGCTTTACTGCTATAGATTCATTCTCTGGGAAGTATGCGGCCACTGCGTCATCAAAAATATCGATATCACCATCAAGCGCATATGTACCGCGAAGCGCCTCAACGTGCTGACGAGGCATACCTCTATCTAAGAGATCCAGAATAACCGAAGCAAGCTCCTCTTGCATTGGTGCAACTGGCGCATCAGAGTCTGCGCTGGTCTTGCTCTCTGCGATTGCGTCAGCGATTGGGCGTAGAGTGACCTTTTCATCATCAGACTTGCTGTCCATTTTGGGATCGCCAAGACGTGATTTTCCCTGCGTCTGAAGAACCCTACCTAAGCTCAAGCTTTCAGGGACAAAGTCATCATCGCCTTCGACCTGCTTTTTTCTTTCGCCAGCAGTCTCTTGCCCTCGAAGCTCATCAGCCTTTTCGCTCATGGACATTGGCGTAGATGTGGCGAAGATTGGACCTTCGTATCTGACTTGCTCTGCAACCTCTTTTTCAGGCTGGACCTTAACAGTCTTCTGCTGGTTTAGGCCTAGTCTGTTCAGAGCATTTTTAGCTCGTTGCTGTTCGATGCCATCAAGCTTAGTGACCGCCTCTCTTACAGCCTCAATCGGTGCGATGTCGTCTTCGAATCCATCTGCCATTACCTGCTCTTGCAGTGCTATAGGCATGTCTCCCATATAGACAGACGTGGACTCCTGATCCATTGGCATCTCGCCGAGATCAACAGTCTGTTCTTGGGGGGTGTTATCTGTTTCCGCCGCCGCATTTTTTGCGGCTCGCTTAGCATCAACCATCTTGCCAAGAGTGTTGTCGTATTCGGCTGGATCGAAGGGTGGTAGTGCGCCTAAAGAGCCACCAATCACTCCGCCACCGATGCCTCCGGCTACAAAGCTGTTAAGGTACAAAGAGCGAGCATTTTCGCCCGTCATTATCTCAAAGAATTCCTGTTGCTCAGACTCAGGCAAACTTTCATTTGCCCAAGCAACAGCGGCTCGACCCATCACTTCTTGCATGGCCTCAACACCGCCTTCAACACCTGCGGTTTTCGTTGCCTCTGTGATGATTCTTCTTACTGCGCTTCTGTTGTCGTTGATCTGCTCCGCAATGCCAGTCCTGATTCCCTCTGGAGACTTGTCTGGGTACAGTTTCTTGAAAGCTCTCATTGGTATGCCAATGGAATCCAAAGCGCCCTGAGCAACACCTACAGTGAGCGCCGCAACAGGATCTAACTTGCCCGTTTCTGCCTCAATTTCAGTGAAGTTTTCTGCGGAGTTGAGAGCAACACTGTATGCTCCGGCGCCAGCGATTGCCGCTCTCTGGGGGATCTTTCCAAGGGCTTGATCTTCGTACTCTTTTCGAATCTTTTTAAGAGCGATCTTGTTTGATGTTGCGACTGCTCCGTCTGCTACGGCTTGCTGGACCCTCGCTTCTACAGCGTCTTGAACTTGATTCTTGACAGCTTTCTTTACGCCGGCCTTGACGAGAAGGCCAGCTCCACCGCCGCCAATAAGGTCAGGGACAAGAGTACCAAGGGTAAACAAGCCATAATCAAGAGCGTCGCCAAAGCTTTCAATATCTTCAACACGCTGGAAGTCACCGCCGATCTCGTCAGCTTCGGCCATCTTCTCGTTGTAGTATGCAAGACCATCACGTACCCAGTCCTCCTTTCCTAGAACAGAGCCGGCGAGAGCCTTTAGACCGCCGCCAAGACCTTGAGTCTGGTCGATACCCGCCCGAATGCCACGGCCAAATTGACTGTAGTCTTCCTCTTCAGGCTCATTTAACTGCTCAATTTCTTGAGACGCAGAGGCTCTTTCTTCACGCTCTAGCCGGCGTTGCTCTCGTCTCTGTCTCTCGAGAAACAGGTCTAATGATTCGTCATCATCATAGGATACTAGTGGCATCAAAAACTCCTATGAGTTACGGCTGGCTAACTATCTGTGTATCTCTAAATCTTCTGAGCTTTGCCATGTTTTCCGGCGTAATGCTTCCATCGCTTTCAAACAAGTCATTAATCTGGACAATCTGCTGTGCAGACAAACTGTCTATTGGGGCACCAAGAAACTCTTCAAGTCCTTGCATGGCTTCGCCAGCAATAACCTTTCCACCACGGCGATTAGTGGTGACTACGCGCTCACCAGACCCTACCGAAACTGCCTTGAGAGCGCTTCTTGTTTTGTTCAAAAACGCATCAGATCTCTCGATTTTGCTGGTCGTTGTCCGCCCATACAGAAGACGCTCTCTGACACGCTCGCGTAAAGCTTGGACGTTATTTATAAGATCCTGAGCGTCCTCGCCTTCCTGAAGAATTCCGCCGTAGTTTGGTCCCTGTTTACTAAGAACATCATCTATGCCGCTTCCAACCTGCTCTGCGTTTTCCAGCTCACTTAGGATGGTTTCGGTCATTGTTTTGACGGTAGAGTTAAACTTGTCAATGCCCCCATGATCACGGTTGATCAGGCGCTCATCCACAAGCTCTTTGAACTTGGGGTTTGCCTTCAAATCTCCGATCATTCTGGCCCTGCCAGCGTATGCTTGAGACGCTTCGTTTAGACTGATGCTAAAGGGACTGCCCGTACCATCCCTGTTATCTGTAAGATCGGGATAGTAGTAACCTATTTTCCCATCTTTAGTTTTGTACTTGACGGCAACCTTGGCCTGAAGCTGACCAGCAACAGCCGCTTGTCCTGTTTCTGGATTTGCTGGCGTTCCTGAGGTAATCGACACGTCATGAATAGTAACGTCCATGATGGTCCCGCCTGCGGCGCTGGCTGGCGCCTGAGGGAATGCTTCCGCACTTATTTTGCTACCCACAAAGCGAGCATTGTTTACCGTCAAGCCCTCAGTCATGGCGGCTCTGGCTCCAGCAGAAATATCTCCCGCGTTGATTTCTTCGCCAGATTGGATGCGATTTAAAAGAGCAGTAATTTCAGCGTTATAAGCCTCAATGTCTCCACTGAGAGCTTTTGATGGATCAAAAAACTGAGAATCTTTTAGCTCGCCAATAAGAAAATCAATACGCTCAAGATTTTGTGTGGAGTTTCTTTGCTCAGCAGGAAGGTCGGCTAAGCCTATAAGCTCATTGGTGTACCCTGCATGAAGTTCTAGACGCTCCTCTTTTTCTTTGTCTTTTCTCTCTCTTTCTGCCCGTGCGATATTCTCGTCAGTTATGGCTTTTTCTCGTTCTCGCTGAAGCTTTAAATTTTCAGCCTGCATGCGCCTTATTTCTTGGTCAGCCGCTCTAGCTTCGTTGTCCGCAATGCGTTGCTCTTCAGTTCTTTCTTCTGCAAGCTGATTTGCTCTTTTTGTTTCGGAAAACTTCTCTCTTTCAAGATTGGTTTGATCAAGGCGATACTTAGCCATATCCTCGCGCTCTTGCTCTTGGATATCTCTTAGTCTTGCCCTGTCCATAGCATCGGACATAAGCCCGAAGCCGCCTTGGAAGCCTTCAGCAAATCCAGAGTAGTTAGTCGCCATGCTTCCCCCTTAATCGAATAACTTGTTTATCAGGTAGGCCACACCAAGACCGATAGCTACTGGAGCGGCCATTGCGGATAGACCTGCAAGCATTCCAGATGCGGCTGAGCCTCCTGCGGCGGCACCTGCACCTGCGGCACCTGCACCTGCGGCTCCAGCACCTGCGGCACCTGCGGCACCTGTAGCCGCGCCAGCTCCCGTAGCGGCACCAGTAGCGGCCCCAGCACCAGTAGCGGCTCCAGCTCCACTTGCGGCGCCTGCGGCACCAGCTCCACCTGCGGCAGTAGCTCCGCCTGTAGTCGCAACGGGAGCAACCAAACCTCCACCAGCACTGGCCGGAGCGCCTGTTACAGCTCCAGCAAGCGCCTGTCCCGCGCTACCCGTATTTGCTACGTTGACACCAGTGACGGCCTTACCTAATCCGGCAGATGTTTGTGACACTGGAGCAACAGCAGATGACATAGACCCTGCGGCGGGCGCTTTTGCGGCCTTATAAGCCGCAATAGCTTTTGGCGCTCCAACAGAAGCTCCGATGCCGCCAAAGGTTCCATACATTGACATTTCCTGAGCTTGTCTGGCCTGCTCTAGTGCCATGCGTTGCTGGTTTTCTTGAGCCTCAAGTTTTGCAACTGCCGACATGCCTTCCTGCGCCCTTCGGCGCAAGCCAAATCCAGTGCCAATAATCGCCATTTATCTACCCACCTGTTGCGCTTTCGAGGTGATGCCACCCATGCCACCAAGCAGTGCTAATCGGCGATCTGCATCACGCATTCTTGTAGCGTTAAGACCGCCTACCAAAGCAGAGGTCATTGTGTTTTGATCTAGTTGCTGAGCGTCTACGCCATAACGTGCCGCGTCACGGTTCATAGTTCCCTGAACATTGGCGGACGACGTGTCTATCGCATCACGAGTTCTTTGAAGATCGCCTGCAAGCGCCTTAGTTCCAGTCGCTGTGATCTCGCTTGCTAAGAAATTTTCGATGGGCGCAAACCGCGTCAAATAGTCTTGTGTCTGCGCTCTAATCAGGTCAGCGAACAGCTTATCGCCCGGATTTTCCTCCGCATCCATGCCTGAATATCGATACGGATTGATGCTCGCGTAAGGGTTTCCCATGCCGCCGGAATACATTGGCGTACCACGATAAGTTGCGTCTGGGTTGGGAAAAAAGAAATCTTGAACTTGACCGAACGCTTGATTGCCAGACTGCTGTAATCGATCTAAAAAATTGCCAAACATTTCTAGCCCCCGTAATTCTTATTCAGACCAAAAGCAGTGCCGGCGCCGGTGCCAGCTACCGTCCCAGCAAGATTTCTTAAACTGCTAGAAGCGCCAAAATCACGCTGTGCTTGAGCTGTCACTCGATCCATCTGATTCTGAGCAACTTCCATTGACCCCTGCATGGTGTCTGTAGCAAGGCCTTGACCCATTTTCACGATGTTTGACAAGCCCTGATAAGCTCGATCTGTATTAGTAAGACCTGCGTCCGTCATAGCCTGACCAACGCCTCTAGCTTGAGCCGCTCGAAGAGCCGCTGACTCGTTTTGATAGGCGCCCATTGATGGGTCTAGTCCGCGTTGCATCATTGCCGCGTTCTGAAAATCCTGCATGCCAGTCTCATAAGCGCCTGCGGCTTGCGTAGCGGCCTGACCCATAGGGTTCTGATAAGCCTGCTCGCTAAACTGGTTAAGAGTGCTTTGAATGTACTGATTCTCTAGAGGCACGAAGATCTGGCCGTAACGCTGTAGAGATATAGCCGCTTGTTCAGCTAGGGCTTTCTTGCTCTCTAACTCTTCGGGTTTTCCGCCGCCACCACCGCTCATATGTCACCTATAATCGTTTGTTGACTACGACGTATTTGAAGTCGTAACCAAAGCTTTGTGCTAATTCGGACAACCCACTGTGAGGCGTCCATATTTCAATCGATTCATGCCCAGTGTTTCGGGCTAAGGTTTCAAGTTCTTCAGCGTAAGTGACTGCACTTTCTGGGATAGGGTCGTAGGCTATCCATATCAGCAACTTACTAGTCTTCCGAAAAGGGATCGGAATACTTTGAAGTACGCAAAACCCAGTGCTTGTCCGTGCGGGGTCCACCATAAGGTGGCAATCACCGTTCACGCATGATGCGTAAACGTCTTCCGGTCTCCAGTCTGGGTCCACTTGCTCGTGGATTTCCATAAGACCGTCTTTGATGACATCCCAGTAATCCCGAATGTCAGCAAACTCTAGTGCCATTTTATATCACCAATACACAAAATTCCAAAGAAATCAATACACTAGCGCATACCAATTATCATTCCTGTAACTTCACCAATACTGTCCAAGGCGTTTCCAGTATCGGCGTCAGTTACACCCGAAGCGCCGTATCTAGTCATTTCTAGTTTCATATCTGCGGCGGCAGTAGTTCTGTTACCCAAGGTTCCTGAAAGAGAGAAGGGCATATACAGGTTGGTTGTTGCCTTGACTCGCGTTTCACCAACTAGCGTCCAATTCCCTCCGGTAGATCCGGTTGTTGAAATTGAGTTTCCGGTAGTAAAAGCACTACCAGTGACCAAGGTGTAATAGATTGTCGTGGCGCCTGATGTTGCGTTGTAGGTAGCAGTGGTTACGGTATGCGACTTGTTGCCTGACGTTATGGTGCTACCAACTCCAACAAGACTCGTTACATTTCCGTTGATCTGAATGTAGTAAAAAGTGGTTCCGCCGCTTGTAAATGAACTAGCGTTGTAAACGGTTCCAACCGTGGTACTTGATCCTCCACTAGACGCTGTTTTCATGTACATCTTGATGGAGTACGTTTTGCTTGATGTGGAGCTGAACCAACCTGAAGCTTGCGCGTAAGGAATGTGACCCACAGTCGTGTGACTACTAGCGTCAAGGCTTTCTTCCAAGAATTTAAGGGTGCCTCCATACGTGCCAGTATGGGCGCCGCCTCTGAAAAACTGAGTAGTAGTGTCTCTGAAGTTAGTCATGACACTAACGTCGCCAGTAAGCTTGTTGGCGTAGACGGTTGTGCCTTCCATAATGTCGGCTGAGATAGTGCCGGCGGTAATCTTGTTCGCGTTTAAGCTACCTACCTGCAAGACGCCGTTGACCGATGTCAGCGTTGTCCCATCTAGGTTTAATCTGGAGGTATTCAGCGTTCCGGTAGAAATCGTGCCAGCATCAACACTGGCGATCTTGGCAAAGTCGATGGTCGCATCTTCGATAAATGCGTTTGTTATCGACCCATTCCTAATAAACGCTGTATCCATGTAGACGCCAGCAGGCACAAGCGTAGAGCCATCGTCATTAAGGATTGCGTTTGCCTGAACAGTAAACGGAACGATAACGTCTGTACTGTTAGCTGGGCTGTTTGTCTGTTCGTTCGTTGCGCTTGGATTTACCAGTGCAAACTTGTCTGCCCTGATGATAAATGCGCTGGTGGGCGTTCCGTCATTATCGGTGTTCGATAAACCAAATCCGGCAACGTGTCCGTTGTTGTCTAGCTTGACTGAGTATTGGCTAGATAAACCGCCGTTCTCATCACCCACCACAGACTGTAGAGTTTGGATCGAACCCAGCGCTCCACCGTTACCGTCCTCGCCCTGCACCTGAACCTGCAACGTACTGATAGATGAAGCTTGCGCGGACCCGTTGGGGAAGACGGCAGTCTCCAAGTCTTCCACGATATCAGCAGAAGCAAGAATAAGTTCGTTATTTGGATTGCCGCCAGACCATACCGCAGACGAAAGCTGATCCAGTCTTGATGCGCTTGATGTTCCGTCTGGGAACACCTCTGCCGTTACGGTATTTAGGTTTGCCGCCGTTGCTAAATTTAATGTGCCTTCGGTATTGCCATCAACAAACATTTGAGCGGCAATATTGTCCACCTTGTCAGATATCGCGCCGTCAGCCGTAACTGCCGTGTTGAGGGTGTTAAAAGCTGTAGCAGATGCAAAGGCCAAATCACCGTTCGCATCATAAAGGGTGGAGATAATTCCATCGATACGGCTGGCCGATGCGCCACCTGTTCCAAAAACTTCTGTTTCGAGAGCGTTTAACGCGCTCGAGGAGGCCAGCTTTACTTGCCCTGTCGTTGAGTCAAAGACGGCAGAGTTGAGGGTTGTTATCGCACTAGCGTTTGAAACGCCATTTGGATATACGGCAGTAGTAACAACATCTACCGCATCACTTACAGCCTCAAGACCCGTGTCGGGGTCAGTCAGTGTTGCGTTGAGAGTATCAATTCGAGACGACGTTGCTGATGAGGGTGTTACCCCATCACCCCAAACCTCGTTGTTTAGAGCAGAGACTGCTGATGCGCTGGCTAGTTGTACATTATTGTTAGCATCAAATACTGCGCCATTAAGGGTTGTAATATCAGACTGAACACTACCGACAATGGTGTCATCACTAGTTGAATCGTAGATAGCTCTAACATCGTTTGTCAGCGCAGTAAGTGCTGATCCTTCAGCGAGCTTTACATTGTCATTGGCGTCAAAGACTGCGGAATTTAGGGATGAAACGTCTGTCTGCAAGGTCGATATGCTTGAGCCTTGAGAGCTGACAGTGTTGCTTATGCCTGAGACAACGCTAGTTTCAGCCAGCTTGACGTTGTTATTCGCATCAAATACTGCTGACTCAAGAGACGAAACATCTGTTTGAACGGCTCTAACAATGCTGTCATTTTCCCCGTCGTAAATAGCCTCGACTTCATTTGTTAAAGAAGTTAGAGCAGAGGTAGAAGCGAGCTTGACGTTGTTATTAGCATCAAAGACTGCTGACTCTAAAGTGGTAATCTCTCCCTGAATAGTAGAGATGTCAGTGCCTTGAGAGTTAACCGTGTTGGTTAATGATGTTAGCGCGGCAGTTGTTGCAAGTTTTACGTTACTGTCTGCATCAAAAACAGCCGTCTCCAAAGACGTCACATCACCCTGCAACGTGCTTATATCAGTGCCTTGAGAGGTGACTGTGTTTGAAAGTCCTGTCAGGGCGCTAGTTGTAGCAAGGCGAAGATTGCTATCCGAATCAAAAACCTGCGCCTCGAGGGAGGTCACATCCCCTTGAAGGGTTGATATATCAGTACCCTGAGAACTAACAGAGTTAGAGAGAGTGCTGACAGAAGATGCTGTAGCTAAACGAGCAGAGTCGTCAGGATTAAAAACCTGAGCATCCAGTGCCGTAACCTGCGTTTGAAGAGTTTTAATTAGGCTTGGATTTGTTGTGCCGTCATAAATAGCCTCAACATCATTAGTAAGTGAGTTAAGGGCTGATGTCGTTGCAATTTGAGAATCGCCGTTGCTATCGAAAACAACACCCTTTAGCGATGTAACGTCAGTCGATAGAGTGCTGACAGTTCCGTTTAGACTCGTGACAGTTGTATTTGTTGCGCTAAGAGCTGTAGCTGTAGCAAGCCTTGACGTGTTGTCTGAGTTAAATACCTCAGCGTTCAGCGTACTGACGGCTGATTCGTTATCTGCGATTCGTGGATCTTCAACACTGGTCCACTCTTTGTATCCGTCACCATCGCTATCGAAGTAAATGTGAAGCGTGTTGTTGTCTGAGGTGTCGTACCATCGAGAGTTATCTGCAATGGTGCCTGTTGGTGCAGTGCCTTGAATATAAACATCTGCCGTGTTTGCCGACAGATCAGATAGCGAAGTCTGTAAGTTACTAGTCGCTGTATTTAGTGACGCAATCGAAGTGTTAATGGTGGTGATCGACGAATTGATACCGCTTATGCTGGTGTCCAAGCCGCCTATTCTGGAGATCAGGCTAGATCCACTGTAAGTGTCGAGATAACCAGTGAACGTCTCTAAGTTTCCAGTGAGAGAATCGATATCTGATATCTGAGTGGCAAGGCTTGTTGCCAGTTCGCTTGACGTAATCTGACCTGTGAGCAGATCTAGAATTACAGCAATGTCAGGTTGAGTTGTTCCGTTGACCCCAGTCGATGAATTGAACGGGCCTATATCGTCGTTTACGTTGACTGCTCTAACCCAGTAGTAGTAACTGGCGTTATTCCCTACGGCGTCGGCATAGATTCCTGTAAATCCAGATACACGAGCCAGAAGGGTAGCGTCACTAATGCTATCGCTAGTATGTCGATGTATTTCGACAAAAGCGTGTCCCACATAGGTCTTTAAATCCCACGTCAAAATAATGTTTTGGAATGCACCGCTGGCAGACAAGCCGGTAGGTGCTGGAGGAAGCTGTATATTAGCATCCTCAGTGGGAACAACGAAGTCAGAACTGTTACCTGTTACGGTAGAAAGTCCTACGTTTGAGGACAAACGTAACACATTGGTGTCAAGCAAGTCCTGAAAGGTAACAGCTCGTTGAAACGGACTGCCTCGATGACCCAGCAGGACATCAAGACCTTCTTTTACCGTCTCTCCAAAGAGTCTTTCTTGCTGGCCCCACTTTACGGGGACCGCCATTATGGACTTGCGTTTTGCCATTAAAGCTCTCCGGCAGACTCGTAAACACAAACCTCATTGATCGAGGTAGATCCTGTTAATTCAACTTCAAATTCTTTTGCCTTGTACCCAGAAGGTAGCCTGAACAACTCATCGCTAGTCACCGTCTGTGTGTGCTGTAACGTGCCATCGGCGTACAGCTTGAAGGTAATACCAGAGCCATAGCTGTCGGCCTGCACCTTAGCTACCGCTGGGTTGATAGGGCGGCTGTTATAGAACTTCTTGCTCTTCCATGTGTAGCTGAGAGCTGAACCACTAGCGAACTTCTTCGCACTACCAGACACAACTATGTAAAGCTCATCTTCTTCTAGCTCGTTGTAGCCAGCAGTGGCATGGAAGCTAAGGTCAGTGAGGGAGTTTTTGTTTCCTCGCGGATCAAAAATAAATCCCTTCTCGACGGAGCCTGTATCGTAGAAGCCGATGTAATGACCCTCCCAATAAAAGCCTCTGATCGAGGAGGGGACAAACTCTTGCCACTGATCTCTTGTCAGTAGGTCTTCAGTGATAAGACGCAAGCCGCTTTCAGTAGCCATAACAAGGCCGTCTGGGCTGGCGTACATGACTGACGTACCCATATCGACGATTGAGTCTTTTGACACGCACGACAGGGTAGAGTCGATCTCAGTAAGCGCCATAGCCTGAGGATCAAGACCGGATGCCATGTAGGGCTTTTCCTTGGTCAGGATCAGCAGACCGGTCTGTAGCGGCGCCAACCCTACAATGTCTGACTTGACGCCAAGTTTGTACTCATCAGGCCATGCGTGAGGCAAGAAAGCCTCGCTAAAACACACTGTTCTGCCAGCAAACCCAGCGAACACGCCGTTAGGCATAGCAACCAAGCCCTGTAGCGGGCCGTCAGGGTGGTCAGTAGAGTTGTCATCAGGTGGTGGGTCAAAGTTCTGTGACGTAATCGCCTCACCAAGCTGGGCTTCTGTTTTGTTGTCGGTATAAGAAGTCGTGGAAAAGTTAACGTCAGCAACAAAGCGGAACGTACCGCTAGTGTCCGTTCTGTAAATACGCTTCTTAGAGATGTTGTAGTTACCGCTGACATTTGTAGGGAAAGTCAGCACTACACTTTGATCGCTGTAAACATCTACCAGATCGCTGAACAAAGCCTCACATGGCTGTCCCTCTTCGCCATACGCTGAAACGTGCGTAAAAACGTATGACCTAGTCTGAGGCAGTTCCTCATCTTCTTTTGTGGACGTAGTAGGATCAACAGCAACAGTCGTGAACGTATCTGGTCTAGGTATGCCCAACCGATAGAAGGTGCCATTACCCACTATCGAGGCTAAGGTCATACGAGGATAGCCAGAAGAACCACCAATGCCAGAAACATATATCCGTTCAAAGGCATCTTCAGATAGTGGTGAGCGGACGATATCCAAGTCTTCGTCGCTTCCAATCCATATCGAGTCGTTAAACTTAAAGAGAGTATTAGTCCCCGCAGATATAGAGTAAGAGTTAACAGGCGAGATTGTCGCAGTTGCATTGTCTTTCCAAGGCTCCAGTCTTCCAGAATCCAAACGAACATTGGTTGCAATCTGAGCCATATCCTCAGGCAACAACCGTGCAAATATCTTCGGCGCTTTGCCGCTAAATGTAGTTAACCTAAAGCCCGTCATTTACGCCTCCAAATACGGATTCCATAGATCGCCGCAAACACACTCAAAATAAGCCAGCGGTAGTAATCCGGCGTCTGCTCTAAAGCCTTAAATCCTTCCGTAACATAAGGTTGCATTGATGGAATAAACGCCATGATCAAAGGCGTGGAAATCACTATCAAAACAAACTCGTCTTTCCAGCCTGAGTTCTTGATTTGCTCCAGCTCCCAAGCGTTATCGAGTTGCTGACCCTGCTGGATTAGCTCGATCTGCTTGGTGTGACGTAGCTTTTCAATCTCAAGTTTCTGAGCCTTTTCGTCATGCTTTCTCTGGCCGCGCTTATCTATGGCCTCAACAACCTTTCCGCCCAAGCTACCCAGTAGTGTTGTCACAATGCTCATATCGCTATCCCTGTCTAGGCGAAGAAAGGATGAAGGAAATCAAGGATGCGGCTATCCCCAAAAGAACCACGATTGCACCGCTAGTTTTGAGCGTCTCCATCATCTCTTCTTGCCTATACACCTCTTCCTGTCGCTCTCGCGCTATCTGGCGCTTGATGTCCATGTACTCGTTGAGGCCTTCCTTTCCGTATGCCATTCCGATAAGGGAGAGGAGTTCTTTTCTTTGCGCCTCAATTTTTTTCTTCGCGGCAAACGCCTTTACAGCTTCCGCCTCAACGCTCTTGCTGAACACAACCCTCTTGAATGGGTTCACGTTGCGGGCTTTTTTCTCCGCATACAGCACGTCACTAGCGTGGCCGTACCATGTGCCAATCTGCATCATGGTGTCCTCCGCTGACTTGCCCATCTCCACGCAAGCCTTGATCACAGCAAAGCTCTTTGTGGCGGCGGCAACTGCTGTAATCGGATCAATCACCTAGCCCCCTATGAAATAGCAATATCTAGTAGCGTGATGTCGTCATTGATTGGCCTCACTGTTTCAACAGCAGAACCTCCCAACGTATTGGATGTAACTCTCCTTTTGATATGTTCATGAACCGGCGTGTTAGGGCCAGCCGTTTCCAGCGTCCAAGTAGTCACACCTATCTCTTGCCAGAAAGCATCACGAGCGTTTCGATACTCATCGCTATAAAGATAGGATCGACTGCCGGCGGTATTGACTCCAATTAACGAACAGCACCAATTCAGTGCGCTACCGTTTTTCATGCCGGCGTTCAGCATTAATGCACCACTTTCATCCGACACACGCCACACCGCACCAGCAGAGTGCTGAAGCATCCTGAGGTAAGCCTCTCGATAGTGATCTCTCTTCTGCGTATCAATTAATTGACCGCAAACCCAAAAAGGGTAGGAGCCTCCATCGAGGTATCTCAAGGACGCAAAAAACAGACGATCAAACTCGCCCTCATCGATACTTGTAACTGTCTGAAAACTAATCATTGCAATACTCAAATTACCAAGGCACCCCTTGATACCTTAGAGTGAATTGACGATTGGCGATGCCGTCTGTAATGCTAGTTACTACTATTTCCAGCTCATTAGGACCGCCAATAATCGGTGTACTCGCCGCAAGATCGTCTTTTACCCACTGAACTACCTGCGCCTCTGTTAGTTGCGTGTAATTAACAAAAGTCGCGGAAGTAGAGTTAAGCTGAGTGTTCCCATAGCAAAAGCCGTAGTTTCCCTGATCGTCTGAATCGGACGCATACCAGAAAACATTTGTGACTACATCAGCGTTGTCATTAGCCGTAGCAAATCGATCCATGCTTAAAATTTTCCAAGTAATCGCCATTACGTTGCCGTTATCGTATAGGTTGTAGAAAAAGCTGGTATAAACACTACAGGTGAAGATGAAGTTCCCCACCGATACTGTCTGTACCCTGCGAAGGAGTTGTAGAACGCATTGCCGTCTGTTCTGTTAAGAGTATTGTCCGTGGTGTCACTGCCTGTGCCCTGACATCTAATGGTTGTCCATCCAGAATCACTCGGGGTAGTTACAGCCCAAATCCTAAAAAATGTTTGTGTTTGGTTGTTGTTAGTAAACATGTCTCGAATGATTCCGGCCGTAGAGACAGTAGATGTAGAAGCAATATTTTGTGAAGCAATAGGGTCAAACGTATCATCTGTGATACTTCCGCTATATAAATATGACTGCGATGTCCAGCCAGTATTTGGTTTAACAGTGGATAAAATGCCTCTATATGATTGAGTGCCACTTACTAGCGTCTGCACCCAACCACTGCTAGCTCCATAAAAATCAGCGAGGTCAATAGCGCCAGACGAAATGCCAACCAAACCCCTAACATCTGTATCATTCAGCGACACAGTAGTGCCTGACGTAGCGCCAAGCTCTATGTGAATGTCATTCAGCGATATAGCGCCAGAGGTCTGAAGAGCCATTAGTCAGTCCAAACGGCCCCGCAGATAGCCTGTACCATTGCGTCCTCGCCACTAATATCAGTAGCTGTAGATGTCTCTGTACCATCTTCTGCAACAGTCACGGTGTAGCGCTTCAGCCATACAGTTCTCTCAGTTGCGATTGGCAACTGATCATCAGTTGAGTCGTCGAACGTATGTGTGTAGACCACAAAAACTATTGGGTCATCTCCTTCAGGTTGAACCTCAACGCGCTGAACTGTGCGTGTATTAGTGATTGCCATTTTCAAGCTCCTCAATTCGCTTGCTTAGTTGATCGATAGTTTCTTTCTGAGCTTTTACCGCCTCGATCAGGTACGCCGTAATGCCCATGTAATTCACGCTCTTGTAGCCGTCATCTTGCTCATGCACGAGGTGAGGCGTTACGCGCTCAATTTCTTGTGCGATTACACCAGCCCCTGCTTTGCCATCCTTAATGAAGGCAGTGCCACGCATTTGATAAACGGCTTCTGAGCTTGCAGTTTTGATATCAGACTTGAGGCGCTCATCTGAGTAAGCCGTGACGTTGCCCGATGCAGTTAGGTCACCAGTTACATTAGATCCAGAGCCATGCCAACGCTGTCTTTGTGTGCCACCAGTAGTTAATCCAATAGTGTCGGTGGTAATAACGTAAAGGCCGCAGTTAACGTCGTTTGCGAACGAAAAGCCCGGCGCCGTCACTGTGCCGTTTGCGGCGCGGAACGTCCCGTTACCCGTTATGCCTAGCGCAGTACCATCTACCCTAAAGCCATTATCTGCGCGGATATATCGTGGGGTATAAATGTTCTTGTTAGTAACTTGGTTGATGCGTAGCCACGTCGTATCTTGCGAGCCAATCTCACCGATGCTGGTCGAACCCATAAAAAATATGAGATGA